>ENA-OYXY01001311-OYXY01001311.1-human-gut-metagenome-genome-assembly--contig:-NODE-1311-length-10056-cov-4.981102_pt1 | contig 10056 bp, 6 predicted proteins | sample MGYA00244058_ERZ653438 | MGnify/ENA primary metagenome ERZ653438 (study PRJEB26926, sample SAMN06165026) | human gut metagenome | biome: ENVO:00009003; feature: ENVO:2100002; material: ENVO:00002003... | reverse complement strand
GAGATCTAGTACGGTCTCGTGGGCTCGGAGATGTGTATAAGAGACAGGATAAAATGTGTGATCAGATCTCAGATGCCATTCTGGATGCATTGATGGAGCAGGATCCAATGAGCCGTGTTGCCTGCGAGACATCGATCACAACAGGTCTTGTACTTGTAATGGGTGAGATTACAACAAAAGCATATGTAGACATTCAGAAGATCGTTCGTGAGACGATCCGTGAGATTGGATACGACAGAGCAAAATACGGATTTGACTGTGATACCTGTGGTGTTATCACAGCAATTGATGAGCAGTCAGCAGATATTGCAATGGGTGTTGATAAGGCATTAGAAGCAAAAGAGCATCTGATGAGCGATGATGATATCGAAGCGATTGGCGCCGGAGATCAGGGTATGATGTTTGGATTTGCAACAAATGAAACACCGGAATATATGCCATATCCGATCGCACTTGCACATAAGCTTGCAAGAAAACTGACAGAAGTAAGAAAGAATGGAACACTTCCATATCTCAGACCAGACGGTAAGACTCAGGTAACAGTAGAGTATGATGAGAATGGAAAAGCAAAGAGACTCGATGCGGTAGTTCTCTCAACTCAGCATGGCGAGGAAGTATCACAGGAACAGATCCATGAAGATATCAAGAAGTATGTATTTGATACAGTTCTTCCTGCTGATATGGTAGATGAAGATACCAAGTTCTTTATCAATCCAACCGGAAGATTCGTTATTGGCGGACCAAATGGTGACAGTGGACTTACAGGACGTAAGATCATCGTAGACACTTATGGTGGATATGCCCGTCACGGCGGCGGTGCTTTCTCAGGAAAGGATTGTACAAAGGTTGACCGTTCCGCAGCGTATGCAGCAAGATATGTAGCAAAGAACATTGTAGCAGCAGGACTTGCTGATAAATGTGAGATCCAGTTGTCTTATGCGATCGGTGTTGCCAGACCTACATCTATCATGGTAGACACATTCGGAACAGGAAAGGTATCCGATGAGAAGCTGGTTGAGATCATCCGTGAGCATTTTGATCTTCGCCCAGCCGGAATCATCAAGATGCTTGACCTCAGAAGACCAATCTACAAGCAGACAGCAGCATATGGACACTTCGGAAGAACTGACCTCGACCTTCCATGGGAGAGACTCGACAAAGTTGATATGTTGAAGGCATATTTATAAGAGAAACAATTAAAAACCTGTCGGAAGTTTGCAGCTCTTGAATAAGGTTTATAATCACGTTTTTGCCGCATGAGATTGATTTAATATTATGACAAAGCGGTGGTATAAAAATAAGACCTACCAGAGTTTGTTATTTCTGAATAAGGTTTCATAATCCATAGTGTAGTCGACTGAGTTTCATTCAATTTTGTGCCATGTCGTCGCCGCAAAGGTTTTTATCGCGGCAGAGACATGTGCATATAAAATTGAGTGAAACAAAGGTAGGCAAACGTGATTAGAAACCTTAATCAGGAAATAACAACTTTTGGTAGGTCTTATTTTTCTTCTTTACTATCCGGTACATTCTGCTTGATCGGCTTAAACTGCAAGGAGCCGGTGTTTTTCTTTGGCTCTTCGTGATTCACGATCGCTTCTGCCATATTGAATACCTCTGACAGATCAGCCGTATTCATGGAAGAGTACTGAGCCGCCTTTTTGATGATTTTATCTGCCGGAGTTGCTTCTTTTTCTTCCTTTGCTTTTTTAGTTTCGCTGCTTAATCTGGTGGAAGTGACATCTTCAGCTTTTACGGATGGCTTAGCAGTAAGCTCTGTCATGCCATCTGTTACCGGAATGTCCGCAGGCTTTTGGTTGTTTGTATCATCGGCATTTTCTGCTGGTGTTTCGTCCAGAACAACAGCAGCGGCTATCGTATCCTCTGACTTTGTATCATTTGCAGAAACAGTATCATCCGAAGTATTATCAGTATCGATACCTGTATCATTGCCTGTGTTGTGATCTGTGTTGTCTGGTGTATCATCGGCAGCATTATTGCTGGTATTGTCGGTACCGTTTTCGGCATCGCCGCTTGTATTGTTATCAGGACCATTGCCTGCGTTGCCAGCGGTATCGTTATCGGAATCATTGCCTGCATTGTCGTCGGTATCGTTATCGGAACCGTTGCTTGCAGCACCATCAGGATCATCGTCAGGATCATCGTCAGGAAGTCCCTGCTTGATCACCCGGATCAGCATAATTCCGAGGATAATGATCAGGAAGAACATAACTACGATCACGATGATACATATAGTGATAACCTTGTCCTTGTGCTGATCAAAGAAAGAGCCATTGTTGGCATCTGTCGCAGAAGCAGTCGTGACTGCTTCTGTTGGAACTGCTGAAGCGACAAATCGGGTAAATGTTTTCTCAACGGTATCATAGTAGAACCATCCAGGTTCACCGTCCGGACTCATGGCATATACTACGAGGATCGTATCATCTTCATATTTGTGATAGGCGGTTACGGAATTTTTGTTAAACTTATAGGTGAAAGCTGTGTAACCCGACGGCACTGTAACGTCTTCGCCGGCTGTCAGAATGATAAAGCTTTTGTAAGCAGATGCAACATTGATAAATGGAACCGCAGATTTTGCAGTAGTATCAATGATATACCATGCTCCGTTTTTGCTGTCCTTATCTGTCAGATAAGCACATTTAACCAGTCCGTTTGGAGACTGATAGAGAATGATTTCGGTATCATTATATTTCTCTTTTATTTCGGCAAATCCTTCTGGAATAGTAAGCTTGCTGTAATCTTCTGTAAAATAATAATCTTTTCCATCAATCTGGATGATCGCTCTTGTATCTACCAGTTCTTCCACATTAACCGCAATGTCGTAGATATGATTATCGCCGGTTTCAGCAGTAACCTTGATAGAGATATGAGAGGTCTTTCCCGGTTCAAAATCTTCATTTCCGGTAATGGAAACGGATGATTTGCTGTCTTCCGGGATCGCATTGATCGCAAGGCTTGTGGTATCTCCGGGAACGGTTGTCTCATAAGTATATGTATCTTTTGCAAATTCAGGCTTTAATTCACCTGGTGTGATCTGGATCGAAGACAGATAACAGTTATCAGACATTTCCTCTGTGGTATCTTCCGTTGTGTCCTCGGAAGAAGTGTCTGTCGTATCTTCTGTTGTAGATTCGGAAGAATTTGTTTCTGTTGTAGCCGGGGTGTCTGTTGTATTTGGTTCGCTGGTCGTTGCTTCTGTTGTACTGTTGCCGCCAGCGGCTGTTATTGTGATCGTAGCACCTGCATCTGATGCTCCGGCATGTTCTTCGCCCCATGTATAGACATCGGAGCTTCCCGTACTGACATAGGCAGATCCTGTATTTATAGCAGAAAATGTAAAGCTGTTGGAAGCAGAAGTAATATTTCCATCGCCATATCCGGCACAGGATACGGTTCCACCTCCGCCATAGCCATCGCCGGACTGATATTCCAGTAAGGAGGAATCATAGGACAGACAATAGCTGTAAGCACCCAGTGCTTCAGAACAACTGATCGATACGGTTACTGTAACCGAACCACCCTTTTGAATGGATGAGGATGAAAGCGAGATCGAGAACTGGGTAGATGCTGCATAGGAGTGTATGCTGTTTCCATATACCAGACAGCTTAATCCCAGAACCAAGATCATACATAATGCTGCTAATTTTTTTCTTGTTTTCATTTTATATATCTCCTGTATTTTATCATCTATTCATTTACTGCTGCATGATCTGTGCTGCGCCCATCAGATATTTCTGGACTTTTAACAGATCGAGAGCAGATAACATACCACTTCGTTTGATATTTGCGGCTTTCAGGTATGGATCCTTTAAGGTAGAAGCACCGATAATATGCTTCTGTATCTTTAACAGATCCAGTGCATTGATAATTCCGTCACCATTTACATCACCGAAAATAATAACGGTATAGGTGCTGGTATTGCCCGAAACAGTTATTTTTACAATGTCACCGGTACCGATACGGTCGGATGTCTTTTCTTCACCGGATGAAGTCCTTACACTGACAGTTCCGTTTGTACATCCAAGATTGGAGACAAATGCAGATACGGTGGTTGATACTGCTACGCCGGTTATGGTTCCGTCGGATACAGTATAGTTACCGTCAAATTCAGGATCTGAGCCGGAATTACCGGAAGATTTACCACGGACGATCGTTAATGTATAAGTACGTTTTGCACCGCTTTGGGCTTTTACCGTAATTTTTACTGTATTCGTACCCTTTGACAGACTGACTTTTCCTGTTCCGGATACGGAAGCGTTTTTGTTGACCGGACTTGCAGAAATCGTAACAGAACTTGTTTTCTCTGATACGATCAGGGAATACTTGGTTGTTGTATTGACTGCAAATGTTGGTGTCAGGGAATAGTTATCAATACTCAGTGATTTGAGATAGTTGTTTGGATTGCCACTGTCTGCCGGTTTGCTGACCATGGTATCCGGCATATTTTTGTATACCGGGATACAGAATGTGATTGAATTGTTCAGTGTGCCTGCGCCACTGTAGGCATCGTATACCTTAGAGGCTTCAGAGGAAGCCGCCTGAACATTGGTCATATACTGATGGGAGTATAAGGCAGAGGTATTTGTGACATTGAATTTCTGTGTATACAAAGTATTCTGCTTCTGCAGAATGTAATTATTTCCAATGTATTGAGCGCCGCCATAGATGGATTTGTATACGGTGTTCCACGGTCTTCCGTAGGTAGAACCGGAGGATGCCCATTTAAGTGCATTTGTAACGGCGTTTCCGGTTACGCTGTCGAAACCGCCGATGTTATAGAAATTATAGATTCCCGGATATACGGAATGCTTTCCATTTGTGGCAGAACTGAGTGATGAGCCAACCTCCTGTTTGATTCGGGAGGCAATGTGGTATGGACTGACACCGACTGCCTTTCCGGCTTTGATGATCAGTTCGGAATATGTACTGTTGGAACCGGATGGCTTGGATTTGTACATAAAGGTTCCGTTCAAAATGGATTCCACGCCGGATTTGGACTGAGAATCTTCATAAGAGAGATTCTCAAATGCAAATACGAACCGTTCATACAGATAAACACGGGGATCCAGATAATAGGAGACCAGTTTATCCGATGCGGCATACCAGCAGTTACCATCAAAGGATGCCCAGGTATCGGTTTTGATGTTGTAACCGATCGTCGTGGAACGCCAGTTGTAGCGTGGATAACTGCTGGTTCCCTGAACCAGATTTTTGATCTGACCGGATTTGTTTCGTTCATTATCTACAAGATCATCCCAGTCGATTCCTGTCTGGACAGCTTTAAAAGTCCAGGATGGATGAGCCTCATGCAGTTCCCGGAGCTGTGCCTTATAGCTTTCCGGAAATCCCTGATCATTCATATAGGATTCAAAATCTTTGTCGGATTTTTTCCCTGAGGATTCTGTCGTTGCTGTTGTATTGTTTTTATCAGAAGAGTCTGTTTTGTCGATAGTGACATATGAAGCGGATACGTAGCCGGTATAGGTTGTCTTGTTATAAACAAGGGATACTTTATACCAGGAGCTGTTTGAGGTGTTCAGGATTGTAAGCTTGTGACCCCCATTTAACATAATGTTACTGCCGTGATCCGTTACAGGATTGCCGCCGGGGGCATCACGGAAATAAACATTCGTTACTCCATCTTTGATATGACCGGATTTTCCTGCGGCATCAGAAAGTCCGCTGTTCATGAAAAGACAGACCACAAGACAGCAGATAAGTGCTACGATCGCCAGTATGGCGGATCGGTATGGTCTGTTACTTAGCCGTTTGTTATTCATATGATGCTCTCCTTTGTATATAAATGCACGATTCAATTTTTGTGATAAAAATATATAAGCCTAAAAAATACAATATTGATTTTAGTTTACCATAATCTCAGAAAAAACAAACCCCTTTTTCGTCAAAAAATTAGTGATTTCACAGAAAAAATTGGATGTGCGTACAATATAGAACATATAGGTTGGAATAGAAAATAGGACAGCGGGACAGGCCAAAAATATTTGGTTGTGAAAATGTGATTGTTGATTTGAAAATAAAAAGAGATGCTGACCGATATAGTGGAGCAGGCATCTCTTTTTTCATGTGTATATTTATCCGATTTTTAATTTAAATTTCTGAATATCTTTGTCAGTATCAACTTTTTCGATCTTTCCGCCCAGACCACGGATCTTTTCATCAAATTTCTCATATCCACGCTGGATATACTTAATATCTGATATAACGGAAAAATCATCTGCAACTAATGCAGCAATCACAAGAGCAGCACCGGCACGAAGATCCGGAGCAGCTACATTTGCACCAGAGAAGGATTCTACACCATCAATGATAGCGGTATTGCCTTCTACCCGGATGTGAGCGCCCATTCTGGCAAGCTCGGCAACATATTTGAACCGATTCTCAAATATGCTTTCTGTTACAATGCTGGTTCCGTTTGAAAGTGCCAGTGTGACAGCCATCTGCGGCTGCATATCCGTTGGAAAACCCGGATAAGGAAGTGTTTTGATATTGGTTGGTTTCAAACGTTTATCAGACATAACTCTTACAGAGTCATCATATTCAATTACATGAGCGCCGATCTCATTTAACTTGGAAGTGATAGCTTCCAGATGTTTTGGAATTACATTCTTGATCAGTACATCACCCTTTGTTGCGGCAGCGGCTACCATGAAAGTTCCGGCTTCAATCTGATCCGGAATGATGGAATAAGTTGTGCCATGGAGTTCTTTAACACCACGGATACGGATCACATCGGTTCCTGCACCCTTGATATTAGCACCCATACTGTTTAAGAAGTTTGCAACATCAACGATATGCGGTTCTTTGGCTGCATTTTCAATTGTGGTCTTACCTGTTGCAAGAGCAGCCGCCATCATGATATTGATTGTTGCACCTACGGAGGTGACATCCATATAAATATGGTTTCCAATCAGCTCTTCTGCGTGTGTGGAGATAATACCGTTTGCAATATCAACCTGAGCACCAAGTGCTTCAAAGCCTTTGATGTGAAGGTCAATCGGTCTGGCACCAATATCACAGCCACCAGGTAATGCAACCTGAGAGTGCTTGTATTTTCCAAGTAATGCACCTAACAGATAGTAAGATGCACGAATCTTACGGATGAATTCATCATCTACGCACAGATCACTGTTTGGATTGATAGCGGCGCCACAGATGGATACGGTATGTTCGTCTATGTAGCGTACTGTCGCACCAATACCCTGGATTGCCTGAAGAAGGACACGGGTATCTCTTACATTTGGTACATTTTCTATTATAACTTCCTGATCGGTCATTACGGCAGCAGCAAGGATTCCGAGAGCTGCGTTCTTTGCACCTGCAATAGTTACCTCTCCTTCAAGAGGCTGACCGCCTTTGATCACATATTGTTCCATATTGCACCTCTAAATATTTATAAACATATTTAAAAAGTCCGGTTAAAATTTCTGTCGTTTTTCGATACTTTACCGCACAGATAACTTCTAGATTATAGCATATTTTTGCGAAAAGTAAATAGCAAGTAAAATTATTTATCTGCTTCGCAGTAAATACAACGATAAATCCGGTGTGCTCTGTCTGTAAGCTTAAAGATGTGCTGGATTCCCTGTTCGGTTGAGGTTATACAGCGCGGATTGGTACATTTCTTGATGCCTACCAGACGTTCCGGAAGCTCAATATTTTTCTTTTCCACCAGTTTTCCGTCACGGATAATATTAACGGAGATATCCGGATCGATATATCCAAGGACATCAAGGTTGATGTCGATATCCTGATCTATCTTTAAGATATCCTTTTTACCCATTTTCTGGCTTTTGACATTTTTGATAATTGCTACGGAGCAGTCCAGCTTGTCGAGATGCAGGTCATTATAGATCTGGAGTGCCTTGCCTGCAGCAATGTGATCAAGTACGATACCATTTTGAATACTGTCTATGTTCATCTGTTTGTACCTCCTATGCTAAACCAAGCAGTGTGGCAATTAATGCCATACGGACATATTTACCATTTAATACCTGACGGAAATAACATGCTCTTGGATCGTCATCCACTTCAACAGCAATCTCATTTACTCGTGGCAGCGGATGCAGGACACACATGTCCGGACGGGCAAGTGCCATCTTACTGTTATCCAGTATGTAAGTATCCTTTAATCGTATGTAGTCTGCTTCGTTGAAGAAACGTTCTTTCTGTACTCTTGTCATATAGAGGATATCCAGTTCTCCGATCACATCCTCCATAGATGAAACTTCCTTATAAGGTATATTATTCTTCTCGATCACTTCTGTGCGGATATAATCAGGAATTTTTAATTCATCCGGTGAAATAAGCACAAAACTGATATTTTCATAACGGGACATTGCTTTGATCAGAGAATGAACGGTACGTCCAAACATCAGATCTCCGCAGAAGCCGATCACAAGGTTGACCAGCCTTCCTTTTTCACGTTTGATCGTTAAAAGATCCGCCAGTGTCTGTGTTGGGTGGTTATGTCCACCGTCACCTGCATTAATGATCGGTACATCGGATTTCATGGATGCAAGCATCGGAGCGCCTTCCTTGAAATGGCGCATAGCTATGATATCTGCATAACAGCTTACAACCTTTACTGTGTCACCAACGCTTTCACCCTTAGATGAGGATGATGAACTGGCAGAAGAAAAACCAAGTACATTACCACCTAATTCCATCATGGCGGCTTCAAAACTTAAACGAGTTCTTGTACTTGGTTCAAAAAATAAAGTAGCGAGCTTTTTGCCTTTGCATAACTCACTGTATTTTTCTTTATGATCAATAATATCCTGAGCAAGATTTAAAATGTGATCGAGCTCTTCCAAACTTAAATCCATTGGGTCTATCAGATGTTTCATGGCGGCCTCCTTACAAATTTGCTATCCCCGATTATAGCACCTGCCTGAATGCCATGCAACCGGTTTTTTCCGGTAAAATCATGGAATGTAAATAACCGCCGGGGGGCATACTGTTATATCGCCACAGGCGGTTATCAACATTCCATGGTTTTATGAATTTAAGAGTGTGTACATTACGGCCTTTTCAGCATGACGACGGTTTTCTGCCTCGTCTAGGATATGGTCGAGGTTCTTATCTACGACATCCTGAGAGATTTCGAAGCCGACATGCATTGGCATATCGTGGAATACGATCGCTTTGCTGTCTTTTGTGAAGTCGCCGTTTAACTGGTAAGGCATCATCTTTGCAAGGGTTTCTTCCTTTTGCTTCTGATAAGCAGGATTGTTGAAGAATTCCATATCTACCCATGTATCCGTGTAGAGGACATCCATCTTATTTGCATATTCCTTTGCTTCTTCCATGGACATGGCAGGATCAAGCTCGATATAATGACCGCTTTTCTTTGCTTCTTCATAGAAATCAGGACCACAGGCTGTCTCATTTACAAGTGGAGTCAGTCCGTATAACGTACCCTTCTTCATCTTGGAGAAGAATTCAACATGGGAGTTAAATACATTGTTCTTTGCACCGATGTACATCAGATTGACATCCAGAGTTCCAAACTTCTCAAGGATCGTGAGGGCATCTGCAAGGATCTGGCATGGATGGTAGGAATTATCACAGCCGTTGATAAATGGAACCGTAGCATTCTTGCCAAATAATTCAACAGTTTCATTTTTGATCAGACGTGCCATGATGATATCAACATTACGGCAGACATATTTGATCTCGGAAACAGGCTCTCCGAGTACAAAGTTGGAGTCCTTCCATAACTGGTTGTAGTAGGTACCACCTAACTCGGTAATGCCGGTTGCAAATGAAAGAAAGGTTCTGGTTGATGTCTTTTCAAATAAAGTATAAAGTTTCTTTCCTTTTAAGGATTCGCTGTACTTCTCCGGATTCTTCTTCATATCCAGAGCAAGGTTCAGGATATCCATCAGCTCATCTGCTGTGAATTCCTTGAAGTTTAACATGTTTTTCATAACTGACACCTCTTCTTTAAAATAGTATGTATTCGTCACTGCTTCGCATATATGCATAAATTATACAGAAAAATTGCATATATTC
>ENA-OYXY01001308-OYXY01001308.1-human-gut-metagenome-genome-assembly--contig:-NODE-1308-length-10070-cov-10.805891_pt1 | contig 10070 bp, 10 predicted proteins | sample MGYA00244058_ERZ653438 | MGnify/ENA primary metagenome ERZ653438 (study PRJEB26926, sample SAMN06165026) | human gut metagenome | biome: ENVO:00009003; feature: ENVO:2100002; material: ENVO:00002003... | reverse complement strand
CCCTGCGAAGCACTCTCGGCAGCACTTTCAAGCAGGACGCATCGGGCAGCGACAAAAGGTATTCGTTCCGACTTCTGGCAAAGAAGCCTGCGGATACCGTGCATTTATTTGAAGCCGCTATTGATTTACTGTCCTATGCCACCTACCTCAAATGCGAGGGCAAGCACTATAAAGCAGAAAATCTGCTCTCTTTATCGGGCGTGTATCAGCCAAAGAAAGAGAGGAAGGACAGCAAAATCCCCATAGCTCTCACAACTTTTTTGAGTGCCAATCCACAAATTAAGACCATAGTTCTGCATCTGGATAATGATAAGGTAGGCAGGCTTTGTACCGCTACTTTGAAAGAACTGTTGCAGAAAGACTACAAAATCGTTGATGATCCTCCGCCTGTCGGCAAGGACTTCAACGATTTTTTGTTGTCCTATCTGAAAATTGCAAGACCAAAGCCTAAGCGTGAAAGGAGTGATGCCCGTTGATTGTGTAGTAGATTCTCACCAGAAAGACACCGAAACCAAATCAAAATTTAATGCTGAAAGCGAGGAATGAACCATTGAAAAAGTATGATGTAACCCTTACTGCCCATTACCAAAAGACCATTTCCGTTTGTGCGGAGAGTGCAGAACAGGCAAAAGCAAAGACCGAAATTATCCTGTTCGATACCGACCTTATCAACTTTACCGATGATGATTTTGTTTGCGGCGAAGCCGATATTACCGAGCAGAGCGAGGACGGTCTTGACGGTGCGGGCGAGAATACACTACAGGAAAATGAAGATTGTTCGGACTGTCCGTACTTCTGCCCCGTGTGCGGTGAGTGTATGTATGAGGAGGACTGCGAAGAATGAGATGTCTTACCAAGCACTGAATTTGGTTAGCCAAATTCGCTTGTTAGGGGGCAGCCCCTAATACCCCGTGAGAACAGAAAGGAGTTCAAGAATGAGTGAGTTCTTATTTTTCATTATCGGCACAATGCTCGGCGGTCTGTTCGGCGTTGTGTGTATGTGCTGCTTGCAGATAAACAGACTTTCCGAGAGAAAGGAAGAGGACAATGCGAAAAAGAAATGTGCAGATACTTTTCCGTCTGACTGAGGAGGAAGCCGAACACCTTAATGAGCTTGTGCGGAAATCGGGTCGCTCAAAAGAAGCCTTTTTAAGAGAAATGGTAAGGGGCTATCAGCTCTGCGAAAAGCCCGACCCAGAGTTCTATAAAATGATGCGTGAGCTGTCCGCCATTGGAAACCGTATCAATCAGCTTGCGGTTAAGGCAAACGCCCTCGGCTTTGTGGATACCCCGATGCTCCGTGAGGAAGCAAGGAAGTGGCACGAATTTCAGATTGATATTCGCAAAAGGTATCTGCTTCCACGCAGGTCATCGTGATGGCGGTCTGCGAGATATGGGATGTGCGTGGCAGGCTCGACCATCCAATCGACTATGCCGAAAATCCTGCAAAGACCGCCAATCCCAAATACACCGAAGCCGACCTGCAGGCGATGGTCGATGTAATGGAGTACGCTACTAATAAGAATAAGACCGAGCAGCGTTTCTTTGTCACAGGTGTAAATTGTGACCCGACCACCGCCAGAGATGAAATGATGATTACCAAAGCGGGATGGAGCGACACGAGTGAGATTGTCTGCTATCATGGCTTCCAGAGCTTCAAGCACGGTGAGGTTACGCCAGAGCAGGCACACGAGGTCGGCGTTAAACTTGCCGAGCGAATGTGGGGCGACAGGTTTCAGGTCATTGTCGCCACCCACCTAAATACCGACTGCCTGCATAATCACTTTGTCGTGAACTCTGTTTCTTTTGCGGACGGTATGCACTACCACGACAACAAAGCAAATCTGCGGCTGCTCCGTCAGCGTTCCGATGAGCTTTGCCGTGAGTACGCCTTGTCTGTCATCGAACACCCAAGCGGCAAGAAAAAGCCCTACGCCCTTTACCAAGCCGAAAAGCAGGGGCGACCCACGAGGGATAATGTTGCCAGACAAGCGGTGGATGAAGCTATCAGCAAATCATTTACGCTGAAAGACTTTGACCGCCAGTTGGCAGAAATGGGCTACCGCATAAACTTTGACCCCAACCGCAAGTATTGGACGATTATCGGCAAGGGCTGGCAAAGACCCAAGCGGCTTTATAAGCTTGGAGAGGAATACACCAATGACAGGATTATGGAGCGTATCAGCGAAAATTCCTATGCGGTCAAATTCCAGAGCTTTTCAGAGCCACAGCCGCAGGTCAAGGTCTATCGGGTCAAAGGCTCATTGAAGAACGCCAAGAAAATGGGCGGCTTGCGTGGGCTGTATCTCCATTACTGCTACAAGCTCGGTATCCTGCCAAAAGGCAGAAAACAAAAATATGCACGGCTTCATTATCTCCTAAAGGACGACCTTATGAAGATGAAAGCCATCACACTGGAAACAAGGTTGCTTTGCCACAATCACATTGATACGGCGGAGCAGCTTTGTTCATATAAAGGCTCTCTGGAAACGGAGATGTCTGCTCTGCTTCAGAAGCGAAAGGAGCTTTACTCCAAATCCCGCAGGATAAGCGGCGAAGAAAAGGAAGCAGTCAAGGCAGAGCTTTCCGTCATTTCGGGGCGGCTGAAAGTTATCCGAAAGGAGGTCAGACTGTGCGAGGGCATCGCAGCCCGTAGTGATACCCTCAAGAAAAAATTGCAGACGATACGGGCAGACGAAAAAGAACAGCAAAGAAAGGAGCTGATGAAGAATGAACACAGGCGGCGAAGCGGCAGAACAAATCGTCCGAATGAGCTTGGAGGGCTTTGAGGTCGCTGCCAAAATCACAGGTGCAGGTGCGAAAAACATCGCTATCCTGTTGTATTCCATTCTCAAAGAAGAAAAGAAAACCAAAGGCAAAGCAAGGCTAACGAGTATGCTCCGTTCTGGCAAGGAGCTGAAAGTCTTTACCGTCAAAAGCGGCGACTTAAAGAAGTTCACGCAGGAAGCAAAAAAATACGGTGTGCTTTACTGCGTTCTCACAGACAGGAAAAACAAAGACCCCAATGCGGAGGTCGATGTCATCGCTCGTGCCGAGGACGCATCGAAAATCAGCCGTATCGTGGAACGCTTTAATCTTGCTTCGGTGGATACCGCTTCTATTGTGACGGAAGCCGAGAAATCCAAAGATGCAAAGGACGGTCAGCCAGAGTCAGAGATTGGTGTGCAGGAAAAGACGGAGAAAGATAAGCTGCTTGACGAGCTTATGGGCAAGCCGGTCCAGAAGGAGGAAAACGCCCCAAACCCCTCGGTGGCAAAGACAGAAAAATCCCCTCAGTCCGAGCCTATCTCAGAGCAGCCAAAGAAATCCGCAGAGGGGGCTACTATGACTAAGGAGAAACCTTCTGTCAGAGAGGAACTGCGGAAAATCAAGGAAAGCCGCAAGGAGCAGAAAGCAGAGATTGACACTTCCGCCCTGAACAAAAGCGGAGCTTCCGACAGGGCGAAAAGTGCTAACGGGAAAACGGAGCATAAACAGCCCCAGAGAAAGAAAAAGAAACCAAAATTCAAAGAAACGAGGTAAACAGCTATGAGTATTTACGATGTATTCAGCGGCGGCAACAGACCTTTTGATAAAGAGGAATGGGCTGCCGCAAAGCAGGCACAGCGGAAAGAAGCCTATGAGCTGATTGACAATACCTGCTCTGAAATGATGGCAAGCGGCGACAGCTTCCGTCAGTATCTTGATGTGCAGGGTCGTTTTGACCGTTACTCCGTGGCTAACGCTATTCTGGTGTCAGCACAGATGCCCGAAGCAACGCAGCTTAAAGAGTACAGCAAATGGAAAGCGAGCCGTGTCTATGTGAACAAGGACGCACAGAAAATCATTATCCTTGAGCCGAGTAAGGAATACACCCGTGAGAACGGGACAAAGGGCGTCTCCTACAATGCCAAAGTGGTTTATGACATTTCTGAAACCTCGGCAAAGGACAGGCGGCAGGAACAGGAGCCGAAATCCATGCGTGAGCTTGTGTCAGCTCTGATTGATGCAAGCCCTGTACCCTGTGTTCCTGTCGATGAGCTTGAACTGCCTGCCTATTATGACAGCTCTCAGCAGACCATTTTTGTCAAGAAAGGGCTTTCCGAGGAAGTGCTGTTCGTGAGTATGGCAAAAGAAGTGTCGGCGGCGGTCTATGATTTTAAGTACAACGAGAGCCGTGATGCTTCTGACTTCAAATCTTTCTGCGTTGCCTATATGGTAAGCTCCCGTTACGGTGTGGATACCAGAGGTTTTGACTTTTCCAGACTTCCCAGAGAGTATGCGGAAATGGATACGCAGGCGTTCAAAGGAGAGCTTGGCACGATGCGTGATGTTCTGGGCGAAATCCAGAGCGATATGTATAAGAGTATGGAGAAGAACAAGCCTGCAAAGAACAAAGAGCAGGAACGCTAATCGGAGGTGCAGACTATGAGAGAGGAACGATACCATATCGCACTTGATAAGTACGATAAGAACATCGTCATCAACGCCTTAAACATCCTGCGTACAAGGCAGTTACAGGAGGAACGCCCCACCGAGCCTGTTGACGAGCTGATAAGTAAGGTGGCACATGCTCCGACAAAAAAGGTTAAGGTCGTGCATTGCAGGTGTAATGAGGAACGATGACCAGAAAACGAGCCTAATCCTTACTGTTTGCGGCATACTTCCTGTTGTATGGCTTGCCCTGCTGACAGCACCCTATGTCAGCGGCGGTCTTGTAGAGATTATCCGAGGTATGCCCGTGGCGATGGGCAATCCGCTTGAAATAACGATGTGTGAGGACAGCGTAAAGACTGTTCTTATTTTTTTGCTTGCCTACGCTATGGGCATCGGCGTTTATTTCTCTACACGCAGGAATTACCGCAGGCGTGAGGAACACGGCTCTGCGAAATGGGGCAACGCAGGTGCTTTGAATAAGAAGTACCGAGATAAAGACCCGTTAGCCAATAAGCTCTTGACCCAGAATGTCCGTATCGGATTGGACGGGAAAAAGCACCGCAGGAATCTGAATATTTTAGTCTGCGGCGGCTCTGGTGCGGGTAAAACGAGGTTTTTCTGCAAGCCAAATGCTATGCAGTGCAACACATCTTTTGTAATACTCGACCCAAAGGGCGAAATCGTCCGTGACATCGGCGGTCTGTTGGAAAAGAAAGGCTATGAGGTGCGTGTGCTTGACCTTATCAATATGCACCGCAGCCATTGTTACAATCCTTTTGTCTATCTGCGGAACGATAACGATGTTCAGAGGTTGGTAACAAACTTGTTTAAGGCGACCACGCCGAAAGGCTCACAGTCGCAAGACCCATTCTGGGATACGGCGGCAAGTATGCTGCTTCTGGCTCTGGTGTTCTATCTGAAATATGAAGCACCGTCAGACGAGCAGAATTTCCCGATGGTTATGGAGCTGCTCCGTGCAGGCGAAGTCCGAGAGGACGATGACAGCTATGTAAGCCCTCTGGACGAGCTGTTTGACCGTCTGGAAATGGTAAACCCAGAGCATATCGCCCTCAAGTATTACAGGGATTACCACTCTGGTAGTGCAAAGACCTTAAAGAGTATCCAGATAACCCTTGCCGCAAGGCTTGAAAAATTCAATCTGGAGAGCCTTGCAGGGCTTACCGCCACCGATGAGCTTGACCTGCCAAGTCTGGGAGAAAAGAAGGTCGCTCTGTTCGCTCTGATACCAGACAACGACACGAGCTTTAATTTCCTTGTCAGTATCCTTTATACCCAGCTCTTTCAGCAGCTTTTTTATCTTGCAGACCACAAGTACGGCGGAAGCCTGCCTGTGCATTGCCATTTTATAATGGACGAATTTGCGAATGTTTCATTGCCTGATGACTTTGATAAAATCCTGTCTGTTATGCGTTCCAGAGGGGTATCGGTATCCATTATCCTGCAAAATCTGGCACAGCTCAAAGCCCTTTTTGAAAAGCAATGGGAAAGCATTGTCGGCAACTGCGATGAGTTTCTGTATTTGGGCGGCAACGAGCAAAGCACCCACAAATATGTGTCAGAACTTTTGGGCAAGGAAACCATTGATACCAACACCTACGGGAAAAGCTCTGGGCGGAGTGGTAACTATTCAACAAATTATCAGATTTCGGGGCGTGAGCTGATGACCCCAGACGAAGTGCGTATGCTTGATAACCGATACGCACTTCTTTTTGTGCGTGGAGAACGCCCCGTTATGGACTTCAAGTATGACATCTTGAAGCACCCGAATGTGAAGCTGACGGCTGACGGAGGGCAACCGCCGTATATCCACGGAGAGCCTACGCAGGCTGTCGCAACTCTTGTGTTTGACAGTGATATTCCAGATAACGCCGTGAGCGTGACAGCTGTCAGCACTTCCTATGAGCTTCTGTCCGATGAGGACTTGGAAGAAATATTCAATTTATAAGGAGGATTTACCCTATGAAACTTTTTAAGAAGAATGAGAACAAGAAAACCACGAAGCTGCCGATGACTGGAAAGGTTAAGAAAGGCTTCTGCTATTACTGTATGACTGTTATGGCAATGACATTTGTGCTTGGTACTTCCGTAACCGCCTTTGCTGCCAATGACCCCATTCAGGTAGTCAACAATCTGTCCGATTTCATTTTCGGTCTGGTGAGGGCTGTTGGTATGATTATGCTCGGCTTTGGTATCGTGCAGATTGGTCTTTCCCTCAAATCCCACGACCCGTCCCAGAGGGCTAACGGTTTTTTGACCCTTGCAGGCGGCGTTGTCATTACCTTCGCAAAGGAAATCTTGACTCTTATCACAGGCTAAGATAACAGACTGACACAAAAAGATAACGGGAGCAGATCCGCCGAGTGCGGAACTCGCTCCCGTTATCTAATATCATCAAGGAGGTGGTCAAATGTCTGATAACTGGGTGGTACAGAATTTAGAGAACGCCCTAAACACTTGGAATGAGAAATTAGCCGAGATATGGCAGCTCATTACCCAATCCCCAGAGAACTTTAAGGGAGGCACGATATGGAATGTCATCGTGGATATTCACGGTGCGGTGCAGGCTATTGGACTTGCCCTGCTCGTGCTGTTCTTTGTTGTGGGTGTGATGCGTACCTGCGGAAATTTTGCAGAAGTCAAGCGACCAGAGCAGGCTTTGAAGCTGTTTATCCGCTTTGCCATTGCCAAAGGTGCAGTGACCTACGGATTAGAACTGATGATGGCACTGTTTAAGATTGTGCAGGGTATGATTTCCACGATTATGAATGCCGCAGGATTTGGCTCGGCACAGCAGACGGTGTTGCCGCAGGAAATCGTGACAGCTGTTGAAGACTGCGGATTTTTTGAGAGTATCCCGCTATGGGCGGTCACGCTGATAGGCGGGCTGTTTATTACGGTGCTGTCATTCATAATGATTATGTCGGTATATGGCAGGTTTTTCAAGCTGTATATCTATACTGCCATAGCACCCGTACCCCTTTCCGCTTTTGCGGGAGAGCCGAGCCAAAGCGTCGGCAAGAGCTTCATTAAGAGCTATGCCGCTGTATGCCTTGAAGGTGCGGTTATCGTGCTTGCCTGCATTATCTTTTCCCTATTTGCTTCTTCTCCGCCTGTGGTCAATCCCGATGCGGCGGCGGTTACAATGGTATGGAGCTATATCGGGGAGCTTGTGTTCAATATGCTCGTCCTTGTCGGTGCGGTCAAAATGGCAGACCGTGTTGTAAGAGAAATGATGGGCTTGTAAGGGAGGTGCTATGATTGGAAGTCAAGATAAATAAGGAAATCCGTAATTATACGGAGAGTATGTTTTTTGGACTGTCCCTCAGACAGTTCATTTTTTCTGTCCTTGCCTGCGGCGTGGCGGTGGTTTTGTATTTTCTTCTCCGTCCACGGTTTGGAACGGAAACCCTCAGTTGGGTTTGTATCTTAGGTGCGTTCCCTTTTGCGGCTATGGGATTTATCAAATACAACGGTATGACCGCAGAACAGTTTGTCTGGGCGTGGATTAAATCAGAATTTCTGATGCCGAAAAAGCTGATGTTCCTGCCAGATAATCTCTATTACGAAACGATGAAGCCGACCATTGAAGCCCACGAAAAAGGGTTGCCGACAGTACGGAAAAAGCAGAAAGGCAGGACACCGAAACCAAAGAAAACGAAAAAGAAAAAAGCGAAACGCAGCAAGGAGGTAAACAATGCTGAGAACTCTTAAAAATCTGTTCAAGCAGGACAGGGAAAAGTTTGTTGTGCCGAAGTCGGTACAGAATGTTATCCCGATTAAGACAATCTGGGAGGACGGCATATTCCTTGTAGGCAGGAACAAGTACGCAAAGACCTTTAAGTTTGAGGATATAAACTATGCCGTGGCAAGCCGTGAAGATAAGGAAGCGATGTTCCTTGAATACTCGGAGCTTCTTAATTCCCTTGACAGCGGTGCGACCACGAAAATCACTATCAACAACCGTCGCTTGAACAAAGCTGATTTTGAACAGACCATTTTAATCCCAATGGCTGATGACGGTCTGGATAAGTACCGCAAGGAATACAACAAAATGCTTCTGGATAAGGCGACAGGGGCTAATTCCATCGTACAGGATAAGTATGTAACCGTATCTGTCTGCAAGAAGAATATCGAGGAAGCCCGAAACTACTTTGCCCGTGTGGGTGCTGACCTTATCGCCCACTTTAACCGTCTGGGGTCGAAGTGTGTGGAACTGGACGCAGGCGACAAGCTGCGTATCTTCCACGACTTCTACCGAACAGGAGAAGAAACAGCGTTCCACTTCGATATTACCCAGACGATGCGGAAAGGTCACGATTTCAAGGATTTTATCTGTCCCGATACCTTTGAATTTGAGAGCGACTGCTTCAGAATGGGTGACAGATATGGGCGTGTGATTTTTCTCAGAGAGTATGCGGCATATATCAAGGACAGTATGGTGGCGGAGCTTTGTGAGTTGAACAGAAATATGATGCTGTCCGTTGACATTATCCCCGTTCCCACAGATGAAGCCGTGCGGGAGGTGGAAAACCGTCTGCTTGGTGTGGAAACCAATATCACGAATTGGCAGAGGAAGCAGAACCAGAACAACAATTTTTCTGCCGTTATTCCCTATGACTTGGAACAGCAGCGAAAGGAAAGCAAGGAATTTCTGGACGATTTGACAACCCGTGACCAGAGAATGATGTTTGCCGTGCTGACGATGGTGCATACGGCAGATTCCAAAGAGCAGCTCGACAATGATACAGAAGCTCTCTTGACTATTGCAAGAAAGCATTTGTGCCAGTTTGCGGTGCTGAAATATCAGCAGATGGACGGATTAAATACAGCTCTGCCATTTGGTGTACGGAAGATAGATGCCCTGCGTACCCTCACAACAGAGAGCCTTGCAGTGTTTATCCCGTTCCGTGTGCAGGAAATCTACCACGAAAACGGTGTGTATTACGGTCAGAATGTCATCAGCAAAAATATGATTATCGCCAACCGCAGGCAGCTCCTTAACGGCAATTCCTTTATTCTTGGTGTGTCAGGTGCAGGAAAATCCTTTACCGCAAAGGAAGAAATGACGAATATCATTCTGACCGACCCTAATGCCGATATAATCATCATTGACCCAGAGCGTGAATATTCCCCGCTTGTGAAAGCAATGCAGGGAGAGGTCATTCATATCTCTGCGACAAGCGAAAATCACATCAATGCTATGGATATGAACTCTGATTACGGTGACGGTGCAAACCCTGTCATTCTGAAATCGGAGTTTATTTTATCCCTTTGCGAACAGCTCATCGGCGGCACGAACTTGGGAGCAAAGCAGAAATCCATTATTGACCGATGTACGGCAAGCGTGTACCGCTACTATCAGCAGGGCAACTATATGGGAACGCCGCCCACATTGCAGGACTTCCGTGAGGAACTTCTTAAACAGAACGAACCAGAAGCACAGGAAATCGCCCTTGCTATCGAATTATTTACAGATGGCTCTCTCAACACCTTTGCCAAGCATACCAATGTGGATACCCACAGCCGCCTTATCTGCTATGACATTCTGGATTTGGGTAAGCAGTTACAGCCTATCGGTATGCTTGTGGTGCTTGACAGTATCTTAAACCGTA
>ENA-OYXY01001305-OYXY01001305.1-human-gut-metagenome-genome-assembly--contig:-NODE-1305-length-10076-cov-6.290590_pt1 | contig 10076 bp, 10 predicted proteins | sample MGYA00244058_ERZ653438 | MGnify/ENA primary metagenome ERZ653438 (study PRJEB26926, sample SAMN06165026) | human gut metagenome | biome: ENVO:00009003; feature: ENVO:2100002; material: ENVO:00002003... | reverse complement strand
AGTACGGTCTCGTGGGCTCGGAGATGTGTATAAGAGACAGATATTATGGAGTGATTTGATGAAAACGAATTCCTGTTCAATGCGATTCAGAATAATTATGTTTGTTTTGACCGCGTCAGTGATTGCATTTGCGTTTATTCATTCTTCAATGCCGTCAGTTGAGTCGGCACAAGAGAGTGAAAGCGTCCTTGATTTTGTCACAGTAATTTTGAAATTTTTCGGAATCGATCCGAATCTTTCGGACCACATAATCAGAAAGATTGCTCATTTTACGGAATATACCGTTCTGGGAGCATTGCTCTGTTCATGTGCCTATTCATTTGACCGAATCAAGCCGATAAAATTTGTACCCTACACCGTTTCTATCGGACTGTTTACCTGTTTTGTTGATGAAACAATTCAGCTTGGGATTGAGGGAAGATCGGGACAGGTGAGCGATATGTGGATTGACTTTTTCGGTGTGTTGCTTGGTACGGCTGTAATGCTTGTTGCATTTTGGATTTACAGGAAGATACGAAAGATCAACTAACTATATGTATGCGAATAAGAAAGGAATCAGTATGGGAAATATGGAAAATTCAGTAAAGCCCCATGAAAACAAAATGGGAACTATGCCAATGACAAGGCTCATTCTGACAATGAGTCTGCCTGCAATTTTTTCAATGACAATTCAGGCAATGTATAATGTTGTTGACAGTATTTTTATCGGCAACTATGACGCAGACGGACTGACCGCAACTTCGCTTGCGTATCCTCTGCAAATGCTTTTGATTGCGTTTGCAGCCGGTACGGCAGTCGGTGTAAACTCGTTTGTTTCAAGAAAATTAGGTGAGAAAAATTTTGTTCAGGCAAACGACGGAGCAACTCACGGTTTTGTAACCTGTATTTTTAATTATGTAATATTTTTATTGCTCGGACTTTTTGCGGTTCGCCCGTTTATGGCAATGTACACGCAGAATGAGGCTATTGTAAATTACGGAATCCAGTATCTGACGGTTGTACTTTGCTTCTCGTTCTTTTCAATTGTACAGATTATGGTTGAAAAAACGCTTCAGGCAACAGGCAATATGATATTCCCGATGTTATCCCAGCTTTTCGGTGCAATTGTAAATATTATTTTTGACCCGCTCCTGATTTTCGGTATAGGAATTTTCCCTGAAATGGGCGTTCTCGGTGCGGCAATTGCTACTGTATTCGGTCAATTCTGCGGTATGGTTTTCTGCCTTTGCATTCTTTTCTTTAAGAATAACGAAGTTAAAGTTTCGTTCAAACATTTCAAATTGAATGGTTCCACATTGAAATCTATTTATGTTGTAGGCTTTCCGTCTGTAATTATGCAGTCAATAGGTTCCGTTATGATTATCGGACTCAATGCAATTCTTGCTGTTTCGGAGGCTGCCGTTACTGTTCTCGGTATATATTATAAATTACAGAGCTTTGTATTCATGCCTTGTTTCGGACTCAATCAGGGCGTAATGCCGATTATCGGTTATAACTACGGTGCAAGAAAGAAAAAGAGAATGTATTCCGCTTTAAAGCGCGGCATCATCATTGGCGTAATTATTATGGCGGTCGGCACAATTCTTATGTGGACAATCCCCGAACAGCTTATTGCTATGTTTGGTGGCACACAGGATATTATGGATATCGGTGTCCCTGCATTCAGAATCATAAGCCTTTGCTTTATTCCTGCTGCTGCCGGCATTATCTTTACAACACTTTTTCAGGCGGTCGGAAAGGGACTGCGCAGTCTTATTATGTCATTCTGCCGTCAGCTTGTACTCATTCTTCCGATTGCGTGGGTGCTTTCTATGGTGTTTGATTATACAGCCGTATGGTATGCTTTCCCGATTGCGGAATTTTTCTCGTTAATGCTTGCAATTGCATTTTTTGTCAACCTTACAAAAGGCGATTTCAAGAGCCTTGACCAAAAGATTGAATGACATAGTTAAATTTGTTCACCTCATTGCATATATTGCATTGAGGTGATTTTTTTGACAGAAAATAATGATAGCAGAAATACCATTACATATGACGATGACTGGAAATCTGTTTCATATTCGGAATACCCGAAGGTATCGGATGAGCTTGATTTAGATGAGGAGGATGTGAACTCTTTATCGGCTGAAAATAGTGATGAAAAGAAAAATTCTCCGAAACAGCTTGTGATAACGATTCAACTTGTGTGTTGTATTATTATAGCTCTTGCGGCTTTTTTGCTTAATTTATTTGGCGGTGAGGTCTATGCCGCAACACGGGAATGGTACTATTCAAACCTTGAAAAATCCGTTGTTTTTGATACGGGCGATAATAAAATAGATTTATCAAACCTGTTTACTGCAACAAGCGATGAAGTTTCGTCTGCTGAACATTGATTTTACGGTTTCGTATTCACTCGTTTGTCTTGGAGCAATATGTGTGATACTGAATATATTTTTAGGATTTCTATGTTGCGTTATGGCTGTGATTATTCATGAGTGCGGTCATCTTTTTGCAATGCTCATTTGCAAATCTCCGCCTGATAAAATCAAAATTTCGCTGTTTGAAATCAAGATTACCAACTCTTCAAGGCAGTTAAACACAACCCGTCAGAACATTTTTATAATTTTTTTCGGACCTTTAGTCAATTTCATTTGTTTTATTCTGTTTTATCTGCTATACTTATGTAATAGTGAATTTTTATTGCCGATTGCCATGGCGAACCTTTGCACGGGACTTTTTAATATGCTGCCGGTTATGTCGCTTGACGGCGGACAGCTTATGTATGTTATTCTGAGCAGAAAATTCTCGGAAAAATCAGCCGAAAGAATCATAAATATAACTGCTGTTATAATTCTTTTTCCGCTGACGGTACTCGGCTTTATGGTTTTGCTAAATTCAAAATATAATTTTTCGCTGTTGTTTGTGTGTACGTATCTCATTGCGTCACTTTTATGTAAAAACAACAGGTACTACTGACGGAGGATTTCTATGGTCAGCAAAGAAGTTGAAAAATTACTTCTGAAAGTTCAAAAGCCGGGAAGATATGTCGGCGGTGAACTCAACGAAGTAATCAAGGATAAAAAGAAAGTAGATTGCAGATTTGCCTTCTGCTTTCCCGATACCTATGAAGTAGGTATGTCCCATCTCGGAATGAAAATTCTTTACAGCCTTATGAACACTGTGCCGTACATTTGGTGCGAAAGAGTTTTTGCCCCATGGGTTGATATGGAAGAAGAGATGATAAAACACAATATTCCGCTTTATGCGCTTGAAAGCGGAGATCCCGTGTCCGATTTTGACTTTATCGGTTTCACTCTTCAGTATGAACTCAGCTTTACAAATATGCTCAATATGCTCAGGCTTTCGGGTGTGCCGATTAAAAGCTGTGACAGAAAAGAACTTAAAAACATAGTAGTTGCAGGCGGACCGTGTGCCTGCAACCCCGAGCCGATTGCAGATTTTGTCGATATTTTCTTCATCGGTGAGGGAGAAGAGGTTGACCTTGAGGTTATTGAGCTTTTCAGAAAGTGCAGAGCCGAGGGTAAATCAAAACAGGAGTTTCTTGAACTCTCATCTAAAATTGAGGGTGTATATGTTCCTGCACTCTATGATGTAACATATAACGAGGACGGCACAATCAAGTCATTCACTCCAAAAGGAGATGCTCCCGCTAAAATCCACAAGCGTATTATGCTTGATATGGACAAGTCGTTCTATCCTGATAATTTTGTAGTTCCGCTCGTTGAGATAGTTCATGACAGAGCGGTTCAGGAAATTTTCCGTGGCTGTATAAGAGGCTGTCGTTTCTGTCAGGCAGGTATGATTTACCGTCCCGTCCGTGAAAAATCTCCCGAAACTATAAATAAACAATGCAGAGCATTATGTGATAACACGGGTTACGATGAAGTTTCGCTATCTTCACTCAGTTCAAGTGACTACAGTCAGATTGTACCGTTGCTTGACAAGCTGAATGAGTGGAGCAAAGACGAAAAAGTCAGCATTTCACTTCCGTCACTGCGTGTTGACGGTTTTACAGATGACATTATGAATAAGATTAAAACCGTACGTAAGAGCGGACTCACCTTTGCTCCGGAGGCAGGCAGTCAGCGTATGCGTGATGTTATCAATAAAAATGTTCGTGAAGATGAACTTTTGCAGACTTGCACAACTGCATTTGCAGGCGGCTGGACTACGGTAAAACTCTATTTTATGATTGGTCTGCCTACCGAAACAATGGACGATGTCGCCGCAATTGCCGGCCTTGGTCAGTCTGTAGTTGATGCATATTACAAATGTCCCGACAAGCCAAATGGCAAGTCGGTGCGTGTAACCGTGTCTGCATCCTCTTTTGTACCGAAACCGTTCACCCCGTTTCAATGGGAACCGCAGGATACAATCCCTGTTCTTCATGAAAAGCAACAGCACATTAAGGACAGTATTACAACAAGAAAAATTCAGTTTAACTATCACGATGCCGATACAAGCTACCTTGAGGCAGTATTTGCAAGGGGTGACAGAAAACTTTGTAAGGTAATGGAGCTTGCATGTGAAAGAGGTTTTCATTTTGACGGCTGGAATGATTGTTTCAGTCTTGAAAAGTGGCTTGAACTCTTTGATGAATGCGGTGTTGATCCGTCATTTTATGCAAACAGACACAGAAGTTTTGATGAAATTCTTCCGTGGGATCATATTGACTACGGTGTAACTAAGGATTTCCTTATCAGAGAATGTAAAAAAGCGTACGCAGATACAACAACACCGCATTGCAGACTGAAATGCAACAACTGCGGTGCGGCTAAATACGGAAAGGGTGTGTGTTTTGAAAAGCGTAAGAATATGGTTTAAAAAAGATTTTGAATGTCGCTATATTTCGCACCTTGACCTCAATCGATGTATGCTTCGTGCATTGCACAAGAGCAAAATCCCTATCTGGCATACAGAAGGATTTAACCCACATCCGTTTGCAACATTTCCGTTGCCGCTTTCGCTTGGTTTCAGGGGTGTAAACGAATGTATGGATGTTAAGCTTGAGGATGAAAGCTTTCCGTTTGAAGAAATCATCTCAAGGCTTAACGGGTGTCTGCCGAGAGGACTTCGTGTGTTTGATGTAACGGAACCCGTTATGAAAGCCGGAAAGATTGCTTTTGCATCATTTACAATCAAGATTTCCTGTGACGGTGAAAACTCCCGTACAGTATGCGAACAACTCAAAGAACTGCTGACAAGCGAAAGTATTGAAGTTGAAAAGAAATCTAAAAAAGGCATGAAAACTGTTGACATAAAACAGGGTATAAAGAGCTTTGAAGTAACCGAGAAGTTCGACTTTGCAGAACTTGATGTTGTTTTGTCGGCAGGCAGTTCCGATAATGTGAATCCGAATCTGCTTGTATCGGCTTTTGAAAACCGTTTTTTGGTTTCCTGTGATATCGACATCACAAGGAATGACCTCTACAACGCAGATATGGAATTGTTTAGATAGGTGAATATATGTTTGAATTTACAATACGAGAAAATGATTTTTTAAACGGATTTTTGGATTTATTGAGTGACTATGTAAATAAGTCGTATAAGTTCACTATGTCGTACCTGACAAGCCCTCTTTTGTCAGATGTGCGTGAGAGCGAAAGACTTGTTTTGCTTGTAGTCAACAAATCTGTTTTTCAAAATATGTACAGTTTCATCAAGCTGAATGACAGCAATATGCAGTTTGCATCATTTTCCTGTCTTGAAACAGCCGTGAACTCAATGCGACTTTACAATGTCCTTGCTACAAATCCGGATTATATGCACGAATATATTACTGGCGGAAACTTTTCGCTTCAAGTCTGTGAAAATGAAATTTCAGAAAAACAAAAAGAATATAAGAAAGGTGAAGAGGAGTTCTCGCTCCGTGAATTTGCAACCGGACTTGGCAAATTCAATTCTTTTGAATTGAAAAATGCAGCTGTTGCGTCACAGCTTGTTGACGGCAATATCTTTCTCGGACTTTCCTGCGGCAATGAACTCGGAGAGGATTTGCAGAATGAAGTCAGAAAGAGTATGATTGGTGCATACCTTTCACTTTCAAAACACAATAAAATGTTTTTTAACGGCGGTATAGATGATACTCTTGAAGAGCTTGAGGATAAGCTCTATGCAAAGTTTCTTGAATATATCAAAAAGTTCTCATAATCTTTTTAAACTTTCACATTACTTTACACAAGCGTTCAATTTTCTGTCACATAAGACAGTTATTATATGCTTGTAAGTTAAAGATAAACAAAAAAACACTTTAACTTCACATAGATAATGCTTACAAGAACTTTTCATAGATTTCCTCTCTAATATGTCGAAAGACACTAAGGTCGGCTTTTCTGCCGACCTTTTTAATTTATCAGGTGTTTTATTATGAATTACTACTCCCTTAATAAGTATCTCAAAAATACATTCGGTGAAAAGGTGTACAAAATTTCGCTGAACGGTAATATGACCTGTCCGAATCGTGACGGAACCCTCGGAACAAGGGGCTGTATTTTTTGCAGCAGGGGAGGCTCCGGAGAATTTGCCTCCGATGCACTTCTTCCTGTTCACGGACAAATCGATCAGGCTAAACTGCGAATAAAAAAGAAATCCGACTGTAAAAAGTTTATTGCATACTTTCAGCCGTTCACAAATACCTATGCGCCTGTTGAATATCTTGAAAAAATATTTACAGATGCAATTTCAGAACCCGACATTGTTGCCCTTTCAATCGCAACCCGTCCCGATTGCCTGGGAAATAATGTGTTAGGTCTTCTTGAAAAACTGAACAAGATAAAACCTGTCTGGGTAGAACTCGGATTGCAGACAATTCATGAAAAATCGGCAGATTATATAAGAAGAATGTATCCGCTCTCCGTTTATGACTCAGCTACAGAAAATCTTCATAAAATCGGAATCAATGTAATTACACACATTATTTTGGGACTTCCAAACGAATCTAAAGAAATGATGCTTGAATCTGTAAAATATGCAGGTAGTAAAACCGACGGAATTAAACTGCAGTTGTTGCATATTTTAAAAAACACAGACTTGTGTGATGACTATGAAAGCGGAAAATTTGAAGTGCTTTCAATGGAAGATTATATTGATATTCTTTGCGATTGCGTTGAAGTGTTGCCTAAAAATGTTGTAATTCACCGTTTAACAGGTGACGGGGATAAAAAACTGCTCGTTGCACCCATGTGGAGTGCCGATAAAAAGCGTGTTTTAAACTCAATCAACCGTGAATTTGCAAAGCGCGATATCACGCAGGGAAGAATGGCAAAGTAAAAGACTCCCGAATCAATCATCGGAAGTCTTGTTTTCAAGAGTATTGTCATTGCGATTTTTCTCTTTTTCAGCTTTCTTCTGAGCTGTTTTTTTACCGATTGCATATGCAACAGCTAATATAGCTAAGCATCCCGCAGTTATGCCCATGCCGGCAAGGAAAAATTTTATTTGCTTATCTTTAATGGGATTGTAATCAATATATTCGTCATCTGAGGCATTAACAGTTGTAGGCTCGGTCGGGTGTTTACTTTTACCGCCCTTTCCTGTAGCTTGCGTGCTGTTTTTATTGCTTGACGAGGAACTTCCGCCGCTAACCGTTCCGGATGCATTTTTATATATTCTGATACACGATGCAGTGCAACTTCCAACATCCATAAAGTTCACATCGGAATCAACACATTGATTCACCGTGTAGTCAATATACGCAGTACCTTCTTTTATTGTTTTGAAGTCAAGCGTTAAGACATCGCTTCCGCCCGAAATATTTTGTCCTTCAGAATTAAGAAAAACAACTTTAACCTTGCCGCTTTTTTTATTGACCTGAATTTTTGAGCCGTTATTCACTGCTTTAACCTTTCTGAATTCGATATAATCGGGGTCATATGTAAATTCAAATGTTGCGGCAGAAAGTCGATTGCCGGAATTTGCGGAAAGTGCAACACTGAACAGTCTGTTCGGCTTCATATCTGCATTCTGCATTTCAAAACTTACGCTTGCAGTTGCAAATGCACTTGTTAAAGATATTTGCAATAAAGCTATCAAAATCAAAATAATAGAAAATAGTTTTTTCATAGTTCGCCACATAAAATTAAAATATTTCAAAATCTCACTTGATTTTTCTGATTTCATTTGATATAATAAACAGGTCGTTTGGAGAGATGTCCGAGCTGGCCGAAGGAGCATGATTGGAAATCATGTATACGGTGAACACCGTATCAGGGGTTCGAATCCCCTTCTCTCCGCCACAAACGCTGAACTTTATTTTAGGTTCAGCGTTATTTTTTTGACCTGTTTTTCTTAATAAAAGGTGTTGTTTTTCATATATATAATTGTATCGTATGGCAAGATTTGTTGTCAACGGATTTACGGTGAAGAGTTAGCACATACAGTGCATTTACGGTTATTTTTAATAATTTTTTAGCATTTCATATGACATAACCATTCAGTTTTCGGTTATTTATTCAAAAAACTGCCACTAAACCTTTACAAACCCTACAAGATATTGTATTATATTAGTAATTATAAATTACCATGGGGTGTTATGTATGAAACCAAAATATAAAAGAGTATTATTAAAACTTTCAGGCGAATCACTTGCAGGCGAAATGAAACACGGAATTGATTTTGAAACTGTTCTCAAAATCTGCAAGCCTATTAAAGAATGTGTTGACGCAGGCGTAGAAGTCGGCATCGTAGTAGGCGGCGGCAACTTCTGGCGTGGCAGAAGCTCAGGCGAAATGGACAGAACAAGAGCCGATCATATGGGTATGCTTGCAACAACAATCAATGCACTCGGTGTTTGTGATGCACTCGAACAGCTTGGAGTTAATGTTCGTGTTCAGACAGCTATCGCTATGCATCAGATTGCAGAGCCGTACATCAGAAACAAAGCAGTTCTTCACCTTCAGAAGGGCAGAGTGGTAGTATTCGGTTGCGGAACAGGCAACCCGTTCTTCAGCACAGACACAGCAGCGGCTCTTCGTGCGGCAGAAATTGAGGCTGATATCGTAATGAAAGCTACTATGGTTGACGGTGTATATGACAGCGATCCTAAGAAAAACCCAAATGCAAAGAAATACGATACAATTTCATTTCATGATGTTCTCAACAAGGATCTCGCTGTTATGGACAGCACAGCGGCATCGCTTTGCAAGGACAATAATCTTCCGATTCTTGTATTCAGTATTGAAGATCCCGAAAATATCTACAAAGCTGTATGCGGTGAAAACATCGGTACAATCGTAACAGCCAACAATTAATTTGAATTTTTTACTGACTTTTTAACAATAATTATTACACAGGAGGCATAAATATGCAGACACAGTTAAAAAAAGCCGGCGAAAGTATGGACAGACGACTTGAGCATATGCGCACGGAATTTTCAGAAATCAGAGCAGGCAGAGCAAATCCCGCAGTTCTTGATAAGGTAAAGGTTGACTATTACGGCGCACCCACACCCGTAAATCAGCTTGCCGCAGTATCTGTTACAGAGGCAAGAACTCTTACCATTCAGCCATGGGATGCGTCTGTATTAAGACAGATTGAAAAGGCTATCCAGACTTCCGATATCGGCATCAACCCACAGAATGACGGTAAGATTATTCGTCTTATTTTCCCGCCTCTCACAGAGGACAGAAGAAAAGAAATCGTAAAAGATGTTCAGAAGATTGCTGAGGAAACAAAGATTCAGATTCGTAATGTCCGCCGTGAACTTATCGACAAGCTTAAAGCTATGAAGAAGGACGGCGAGCTTACAGAGGACGATCTCAAGCAGGGCGAAAAGAAAGCTCAGGATCTTACAGATAAGTATGTCAAAGAAGTTGAGAGCGTTTCTGCAGTAAAGCAGAAAGAAATTTTGGAGATGTAATATGGCTTTTTTCTCAAAGAAAAAAGATGAGCAGATTGGGGTTACAGACCTCAATCTGCCTTCACATATCGGAATTATTATGGACGGCAACGGCCGTTGGGCAAAGAAAAGAGGACTTCCGAGAAAAGCAGGTCACCGTCAGGGTGCGAAAACTTTCAGAACAATAACAACTGTCTCTTATACACATCTGACGCTGCCGACGAATAGCCTTGTGTAG
>ENA-OYXY01001298-OYXY01001298.1-human-gut-metagenome-genome-assembly--contig:-NODE-1298-length-10128-cov-4.421622_pt1 | contig 10128 bp, 9 predicted proteins | sample MGYA00244058_ERZ653438 | MGnify/ENA primary metagenome ERZ653438 (study PRJEB26926, sample SAMN06165026) | human gut metagenome | biome: ENVO:00009003; feature: ENVO:2100002; material: ENVO:00002003... | reverse complement strand
ACGAGATCTAGTACGGTCTCGTGGGCGCGGAGATGTGTATAAGAGACAGTTCTGAGGGCGTTATCGTTGCTAAAAGACATATCCACATGACACCTGCTGACGCTGAAACATTCGGCGTAAAGGATAAGGATATCGTTGCTGTCAAGATAGAGTCTGCAGAAAGAACAGCTATCCTCTGCGACACCGTTATCAGAGTAAGCGACAAGTTCGCTCTTGCTATGCACATTGATACAGACGAGTCAAACGCTGTAGGCGCAGGCAGAGAGCAGTACGGCGAGATAGTAAAGCTCTAATTTCATAGTACATATAAGACCGCTCATCATAGGGCGGCCTTTTTTTCATACAAAAAGCAAAAAAATAAATCGCCGCAGGCGATACCATAATTTCTCACTCCTCACTCCTAACTCCTCACTAATAACAACGTTTCGATTGACACAAAACTCCACCTGTGATATAATTTTCTTGTAAAACACCTAACGCAAATATGGAGATAATAAAATGAATAACGATACAATAAAACTTATACGAAAAACCTCAAACGTAAATTCACTTATGGTGATAATTTTCTATATGCTTGATATCGCACTTATAAGACTTGGCGACTTGGCGGTGTACCATATCGCAGGAAAGTCCGCCTACTATGAGGATATCGCTCAGCTTGTGAGCTACTGCATACAGTATCTAGTAGTTGTGCCAATAGTTCTTGTGGTATTCAGACTTGTGAGTGGCAAAAAAGAGGGACTTAAAATAACAGCCTGTTTCAGAAAGCCTTCAATGCCTGCAAAATGGGTCGCAAAATGGATCGTCATATCATTCGGGCTTATCTACGCCGCAAATTATATCAACACATTTATTTTCTCATATGTGCAGAAAGCTTCGGGAACGAGCCTTAAAGGCGTTGACTTCACTTCAAGCGGCACTGCCCTGGGCGGCGTAACGAGCGTGCTGGCAATGTCAGTGCTTGCACCGTTTTTTGAGGAGCTTATGTTTAGAGGCACGCTTTTCAGAAATGCTGAAAAATGCGGACAGCTCACAGGCATTATAATGGTAGGTCTGACCTTCGGACTGTGGCACGGAAGCTATCAGCAGATACTCTATGCGGCTGTTATGGGAATGTGTGCCTGCTTTATGGTTGCAAAAACAGGATCTATCTTCCCGTCTTTGATACTTCACTTCACCATGAACACTATCGGAGCAATTCAGAGCGTCGCACTTGGTTCCATAGACTTTGACAAGTTTGCCGCAGACCTTGAAAAAGGTCAGATCACAGGCACAGCACCAATGATAATAATTGCTGTCGCTCTGCTTTCATTCGGACTTATGATAGCTGGTCTTGTGCTTTTCGTAAAAGAGCTTAGGTATCATCGTGAAAGTTTCAGGCTCATAAACTTCTGCCCTGACGTTTCACAAGGCAAAAAGATAGTCATCTATCTCACCGCACCTGTTACCATACTCGCCTTTGCCGGGCTTATCTTCATCACATTCCGCACAGCTTTAGGTCTTGGGCTATTCTAAAATACGCATAAAAATAACGCAGACTTTTTACAGCCTGCGTTATTTTTTTATCAGGAGTTATTTATTATGATTTAAGGCTTGCGATCTTCTGGTTAAGTTCCTTGATCTCGGAATCTACAGTTGCAGAATACTTCTCACGAACCTGCGTCCATGTGGACTGTACACCCTCTTCATCAACGTTTGAAGCATCACTGTAGAGTGCGTCAACAAGGCACTGGTTTCCGTCAAACTGCTTTCTGTCGCCGAGAGCGGAAGATATACCGTAAGCATAGTCGAAGAGCATAAGGTAATCGTCAGAAACAACGTCCATTTTCACATCATACATCTCGTCTGTCCAATTAGGGTTGTTCTCCATGAACTTGTCCTTATTTGTCTGCTCATACTTAGGATCTGTCTTTGAAGCTCTTACGCACTCGAACCAGCACTTAACAGCTTCGCTTCTTGTTGAACCTTTTACCCACATGAAAGCTGTCATATCAGACGTTGTTATCTTCTGCTGATTATCGTCATACTGAGGGATAGGAACAACGCCCCAGTTCTCGCCCTCCTTTGGAGTCTGGTTGCCTGTGTAAGCCCAATCGCCCATTGCATAGAACAAGCAGTTCTGATTGAAGCAATCTCTTGCAGAGCCTACCCAGCCGTTGAGGATAAGTCCGTCCTTCATCATATTATAAAGGAAGTTCTGAGCCTTTTCGATATCAGGGTCGTTAAGATTGCTTGAAAACTCGTTTGTTGCAGGATCATAGTTTACAAGACGCTTGCCTGTCTGCTGAACAACGTGCGCTCTGAAGAAGCCGTTTACGCCGTAACGCTCAGTATCAGCCGGTGCGTTGCCAACATATGAGGACATGATATCCTCCCAATTCTTCCAAGTCCACTCATTGTTTACATAAAGCTCATATGGATCGTCAAGGCCCTCTGCGTCAATGATATCCTTATCATAGCAGAGCATTGCAGAAGCAGAATAGCCAAGAGGTGCAACATAATGCTTTCCATTGAGCATGAACTGATCTGCTGTATCCTTTGTTGCAGACCACAAAGGCTGGCTGAAATCAACGATGCTGTCGATAGGCTGATACATATCCTTTACTACCTGTGAAGGGAATGCAAGCCACTCATACTTGAATATATCAGGAATATCCTTGTTAGCTGTGATAGCAGCAGCAAGATTATCAAATCTGTCCTCATTTGAAGTCTGCTGGAATCTTATCTTTCCGCCCTTGCTCTCAAAAAGCTGAAGCTCTGTGCTCTTCTCAGGACTGCCCTTAGTAGGGTTAAGGTCGCCCTCACCGAGATAAAGTATCTCTTTTTCAGCACCCTCAGGGATAGCCTCGATAGATTCCGTGTCAGCTACCGCAACGTTCTCTGTTGCAGAAAAATCGTCCTCCGCCTTGCTTGAAGAGTTTGATGAGCTTCCGCAGCCCGCTACTCCTGTTGCCATTGACAAAGCCATTACAGCCGCTATGTACTTTTTGTAATTCATAAAATATTCCTCCATAATTCAATATTTTAGCATCAAAGCTGTCCGCACGTAGTTGATGAGTTCATATATTAAATCTTGTTATAATTATACAACACATATAAAGCTATTGTCAATCACCATTATAGCACAATTATCAGCAATTTAATTGTACACTTTGCACAATTAAATCCATATGTATTGTTAAAACGCAATATTACGATCAATATAGTTTAAAATATGCGCATAAAGTTCAAATATTCAATATGCCCGTTTTGAATGAATATAAAACAGATACAAGAGCTTTTTGTAGAAAACATTAACCAAAACAGCAAAATATGTACAGCATTTATGCAGTTCGTAAAACTTTTTTCATGTAATCGTTTGATGTTTTCAGTGGTACTTGTAATTAGCGAATTATTATAGTATACTTGTTTAAGAAGATTTTTTACCGAAAGGAAATTGCTTGATATGACAGATTTTGAAAGAAACAAAGCAAGGGTGACAGCCGAATATGAGGCTCTCATCAACAGAAAAAACATTGTGTCCGACAGCTACAACGGAATTTATGACAGATACGTTTACCCTGTTCTGACAGCCGCACACGCACCTATTATCTGGAAATATGACATGAACCCTGAGACAAATCCATACTTCATGGAGAGATTGGGCATAAACGCAGTACTGAACTCAGGCGCTATTTATCTCAACGGCAAGTATTACCTTGTTGCAAGAGTTGAGGGCAATGACAGAAAGTCATTTTTTGCAGTAGCAGAGAGCGACAGCCCTGTTGACGGCTTCCGTTTCTGGGACTTCCCTGTTCAGCTTCCTGACACTGAACCGGAGGAAACAAACGTATACGATATGAGACTTACTCAGCATGAGGACGGCTGGATATACGGCGTATTCTGCTCAGAGAGCAAGGACAAGACTTCAAACGATCTTTCTGCCGCTACAGCTCAGGCTGGAATCGTAAGGACAAAGGATCTTAAGACATGGGAAAGACTTCCTAATCTCAAGTCCAAGTCACCACAGCAGAGAAACGTTGTACTTCACCCTGAGTTCGTTGACGGAAAGTACGCATTCTACACACGTCCACAGGACGATTTTATCGAAACTGGCTCAGGCGGAGGAGTATGCTTCGGTCTTTGCGAAGACATCACAAACCCTGTTATCTGCACAGAAGAAGTTGTTATCTCACCAAGGCAGTATCACACAATCACAGAGGTAAAGAACGGTGCAGGCGCAGTGCCTATCAAGACACCAAAGGGTTGGATACACATTGCACATGGCGTAAGAAACACAGCCGCAGGTCTTAGATACGTAATTTATGTATTCGCAACTGACCTTAAAGACCCTTCTAAGCTAATCGCTTCGCCGTCGGGACTTTTCATTGCACCACACGGCAGTGAAAGAGTGGGTGACGTATCTAACGTTGCGTTCACAAACGGTGCGATCGTTCGTGAAAACGGTGACGTGTATATTTACTACGCTTCATCAGACACAAGACTTCACGTTGCGGCAACAACGATCGACAAGCTTATGGATTACACATTCAACACTCCATCAGACCCACTGCGTTCTGTTGACTGCGTAAAGCAGAGATGCGAGCTTATCAGAAAAAATCTCGAATATCTTAACAAGTAATATATCAAACAAAAACAGACGGCTTCTGCTGTCTGTTTTTTTGTACACTAAAACTTCCTTCAAGTCTGCAATATCCGTGCATAAATATTGCGCTACCCATGTAGGGGACGTCGAGGGCGCCGTCCCCTACAATTATGCTATGGTTTGTCTGCCGCAAAATTGCTGAGTCCCTTTACCGCAACTTTTTTTATATACCCTCTTGCAATCGTCCACAATCTATGGTATAATTAATTAATAAAAGCACAATATATGCAATATCACGCACAAAATTTTCTCTTAACTAAGGAGTGTTTATAATGAGATGTCCTTTTTGCAACTATGAAGATACAAGAGTAATAGATTCACGTCCAAGCGAGGGAAAAAAGCGTCGCCGCCGTGAGTGTCCGAAATGCGGAAAGCGTTTCACTACTTATGAGGTGGTGGAAAAGCCACAGCTTATGGTATACAAGCGTGACGGCTCGTTTGAGCCTTTTGACAGACAGAAGCTTATAAAAGGCATTCAGAACGCTATCAAAAAGCGTCCTGTCAGTGTTGATGATATGAAAAACCTTGTTGACGATATAGAGAACACCTTTGCAAACAAAATGCAGACCGAGACCACGACCAGCGAAATAGGCGATATGGTGCTTATGGGTCTGAAAAAGCTTGACCACGTTGCATATGTGCGTTTTGCTTCCGTTTACAAGGACTTCTCTGACGTTGATTCGTTCATTCAGATAATCACTGAGCTTTCTGACAAGAAGAAATAAATAAGAGCGTTCCGATAATTTTCGGGACGCTCAGCCTGTCGCAAAACCCCTAGATTCATCTCGAATCAGGGGTTTTGCTTTTATGCAATCAATAAACTAACAATAAATGTAATCAATTTTCGTAAAAAGTGTCAAAACAAAGCGATTTACACTCCGTGGAGAGATTCATATTGTAAAAGATCTGGTTGAATCTGTTCCGAGCAATATAAAACAGCAAGTAAAAAAATGATGCCGCTTCAGAAACAGATACCTCTTCCGGAAGTTTTCCGCAGCGGCAGAACTGATAGAGAAATCCGCCCCAGAATGCGTCGCCGGCTCCGGTTGCATCTAATGCTTTATTTCTGAAACCCTTGACGATCTGACCGCCGTCATATGTCCGTACATAAGCGCCCAATTTGCCCAATGTGATTACATCAATTTTCACTTCCTTACGCAACAAGGCTTCTGCTGCATATTTGCCTCAAAACCAGCTGCTCCCGGTACTGCTGCAAAAACAGATGTACCGATTGCCATGCCGATTTTATTTCCAAGAGAGATAAATGCATACTGGAACCCGTCATTGCGGACACCGGTTTTCCATTCGCCATATTCTACACAATCGGGAATAATGGCATAAATAGCCGTGTTAAAACCTGCAAAGAAGAACCGTGTCAGACCAGAACAGATATAAAACGGAACAGGTGTCTCTACAGGACTGAACAGATACAGCGACAGCATACATACACCTGTTCCAAGCGCCAATATAGAAGCTGATCTGCCTTTGTTTCCAAACCATCTGAAAATAATAGGAAACAGTCCGGCACCAATAATTGACGGAATAATAATTGCCATGGAATAAGTAGTAAACAGGGATTCAGTTCCCTCCACATACTTAAAATAATATAGTGCATCTGCATTTCTTCCATAGAGTGTCACGCCAAACAGGAACTGTCCCAGTAAAGCCAGCAGATAGGGCTTATTTTGAAGCACAGTCTGAATTTGCAGCTTTATGGGGATTTTCTTCTTTTCCAGAATGGTTACCGCTTTCTTTGTCTTAGCAAAGCAGAAAATATGACAGACAGCAAAAATCGCACCATAAAGTACAGCTACCAGCAGATAACCACGCTTGTCACTGCCGCCCAGTTTTGAAATCAACGGCAGTGTGATAATATTGATAATACCGATTGCAATCATGGCACTGACGGAACGGAAGGTGTTGATTTTTGCACGTTCTTCAATGATCTGCGTCGTATCACCGCAGAGGGTTCCATAAGGAATAATTATGCAAAGCGACTAAGAGTGATCTTGGTCGCTTTTTCTATGCTGCTCTAAGTCTGTAATCGACAGGAGATAATCCATCAAGCATTTTAGGCGGCTGTCAGTCACGCTTTTTTCGATACGGCTCAACGCACCCAAGATACTGTTGGCGTTCTCCATATCAACATTCACGATCTTACCGTGCAGTGCCATGTACTTAATATATGTAGCAGTTTTCATATGGCACTCGTCGGCTCTTTGTTTTACCTCTTCCCATTCACCAAGCGTGAACGTGAGATGTTTATACTTCCTGTTTTCTACCTTAATATTATCGACCTCCTTGTTGTCTGTGTTACGGATACTCGGTTCTAAAAGGGTCAGGGTTCCATTTTAGCCCAATTCTGCAGGAAAGCAGAATTGGAAGAGTTTGGGTGACAGAGCATATGCTCTGTCAATACTTGCGAGAAAAAATGAAATTTGGTCAAAAGAGCCAGCCTGCTCTAACTGAATACATGTTTCACATATATAGGACAGAACTCGGGTGAAATTTGCACTCGTTTACAAAAGATTCAAAAAGAATCTGCAAGCTGCATAATCAGGCATAGGCGATATATTGCCCTGTCCGTTAAAATGACAATGGGCGGCATAGTGATGATCTTACGCCTGTGATCGACACCAAACAGCCGAACCTGATGACAGATGTGCTGACGATAGCCCTCATTTTTAAGTATAGCTGGAAAAATATCGCTGTGCCGTATATTCCAAAATCAGAATTATCTTTGCTTTCAGCTCTGGAAATTTCATATTTAAAATAGAGTTCTAACAGACATTATCTGTCTCATGAAAGCAGAAAGGACTCCATAACCGTTTGGTTACTGAGTCCTTATTCTTCTTATTGTATTTTTCATACAGCAGTCTGTTGCCGAGAAGGAAATGACGGAGATGATTTTAGAAAGAGGATATTAGCACGCATAGTTAAAGTGACTTTTTATAATCATTACCACCACAAAAGTGGTGGTTTGCTCTGCTCCAAAAAGGAACTGTTACTGGCTTTGCCCCTCAAGAGACTCCGAGGGTTCAGCACCGCATTACACTCACTGGCAGCCCTTATATGTTAGGTGCTTAATTTCATTTGTTTATAACCTCCGTGTATTTTAATTTAGTAATGCAGTCGCCAAATTACTACTATTTTATCATATTCGGAGGTTATTTTAAAGCGTTCGCTGAAGCTTTTTTATGTCCCCGGTAGAACCGGACGTTTAATTACGCTAAAGCGCCCAAAAGAGCCCTCGAAAACGCTTTCAGGGCGTTTCCGAGAACCTGCGATCAGTGTTGATTTTTCTTTATCCTGAATACAGCAAACACTATAGCTGCCACAAGAGCCGCTGCCCCTCCGACTATCCCCAAGATAAGCGGGAGACTGCTTTTTCCCTCTCCCTTTTCGGCAGCAGAGGAAACAGCTTCTCTTGTATCAAGAGCTTCCTTATCCTTGGCAATTACCAGAAGCGATACCGTCCTTGGCTCCATTTCAAGAGTCATGCTGCTGCCGTTCAGTGTCACAGCCGGGTTTGAATCGGTCATATCAAATAACTGTGCTGACATACTGTTTATCCCGTAAAGGTGAGCGTACTTGTACTCGTTTCCAAGCTCGATATTTGCGGTCGTTTTGTCGTCAAACGCCTTGTTTGTCACTACGAGGGTGATGACGTCCTCGTTATCTCCGTTAATTGCAGCATAGGCGGTCGAGGTCTCGATATCGTCCGTGGTACAAGACACAAGCGTATCGCCAAAGCCGCTTCCGCTGCCGTCATAGTTGGTGTACAGATTGATCGCGGCAAGCTGATACTGTGCGTCCATTGTAAACAGGTTGGCAGCATAGACCCCGTTCTGTGCAAAAATGCCGAGGGTGTCCGCCTCCATTATAGCACCGCAGACATCGTAAGCTCCCTGAAAATCATATTCAGTGATGGCAAGCTTTGTGCCGGGGTAATAGGTATCTATTGACTCCTTAAGTGCCGGAAGTATCGGCAGGAACTCTGCGCCTGCGTCGGTTATCCAGCTGTCCTCGGTGTAGGTATCGTCCCAGAAGCTTCGGGTCGAGTTCAGCTTATTGTAAACACAGTCGGGATCGCCATAATGCTCGCAGTAGCGCTTTCCGCAGGCGCCCTTTGCCTCGGTGTAAAAATGCACATCGAGCACATCGAGCAGTCGCCTACCGTTCTCGTCCTCTGCCTTCTTCATTTCGTCAAGATAGTAATCTATAAACCATTTGTACTCGGGGTTGTCGTTTTTTATCTCTTTCCAGTCAGGCGCATCGGCGAAATTCGTAAACGCCCCGTAGCCGAAAAGCGCAGGACCGAATATCTCGGCATTCGGGTCAATATCCTTTACTGCCTTAGACATAGTTACCGACTTTTCAACGATCTCAGAGCAGGTGGTTTTTTCGGGATGAACGAGTGAGTGAGTGCTGCTCCACAGCCCCGGCTCATTGTCGAGAGAATAGCCCCTGATGCCGCCGTTCTGTGAGTCGCCAAGGGTGTTCACAAGGTAGTTTACAAACTCGTCCATATAAACAGTGCCGTCATTCAGATCGGGCGTCAGGCTGAATTCATCGTCCTTTACAAGTTCAACCTTTTTCCAGCGGTCAGAGGGCGCTCTCTCAGCCTTGCTGACCTCGCCGTTCATGTCGGCAGAAACGTAGCCCGCAAGCTGCAGCGTCATAAGAGGGTATGCGCCCTTTGCGGTGCAGACCTCATTCAGCTTCAGAGCGGCACAGCCCGGCTTGTCCTTCATATTCTCCGGAACATTCTGCTGAAAATATCCGTCGGAGATGTTTTTCCAGTCAGCTCCTGCATTTGAAGCGTTCGTTTCCCAGTTGTAAGCGCTGTAGCGGTTGCCGCCCGCACGCACCGCCTTACAGGAAACGTCATTTTCCATAAGCTCCGCATTAACGCCGTAAATATAGGGAGAGATCGCTTTTCTGTCCTTGCCCGTATCAACGGTTATGTTCACTGTTCTGCCCGATGAAGTGCCGCTCACCGAAAGCGTGCAGCTGAGCATTATGGACATTGCCGCCATAAAAGCCGCAAGATTTCTTATTCGCATAGTATCACCGTCCTTTTTAATCAAGCTTCACAAACGCTGCCGAGCCTGCTCCGATAACGCAGCTGTTGCCGCTTATCTCTGCACCGCTCCCGAAGCTATATATAACCTCTCCAAGTGAGCCGCCGACCGTCAGCTCACAGGCGGAATCGGTGGGGTTTACTGCAACGAGTATTCTCTCGCCGTCATAGCTTCTGACATATGCAAGAGGTCTGCCCTTTGCGCCGTCGCAGACAAACTCGATATCTCCAAGGCTTTGCAGAGCTTTGTGCGCCTGTCTTACTGCAATTAGCTTTTTGACCTCACTGCGCAGCGAATTATTGACGGCAATCTGCTTCTCCGCAGTCGGTCTGTCGGGGTCGGGGTCAAGGGGAATATCTGTCTCTTATACACATCTCCGAGCCCACGAGACCGTACTAG
>ENA-OYXY01001290-OYXY01001290.1-human-gut-metagenome-genome-assembly--contig:-NODE-1290-length-10175-cov-7.509980_pt1 | contig 10175 bp, 20 predicted proteins | sample MGYA00244058_ERZ653438 | MGnify/ENA primary metagenome ERZ653438 (study PRJEB26926, sample SAMN06165026) | human gut metagenome | biome: ENVO:00009003; feature: ENVO:2100002; material: ENVO:00002003... | reverse complement strand
TAATAAAATGGACAAGAAAAGAACCTTTCAGCAAATAGCTAAAGATATAAAGTCAACATGGCTTAATGTATATTTTGGCGCAGTGCCTTATTTAGAGGCAATGTTAACACTTGATACTTCAGACCCGAATGCTATGTATCTTTATGATACTGCAGGAGATATTGTTAGATACTTCTTGGCAAATGCACAAACATTTAGAGGAGCTGATGCAAAAAGATTAAAAGAAGAACTTAAAAATTTAGTAGTGTAATGAAGAAAATAATTATCGGACTATGTGTTATCATAGTAATACAAGCTTTATGTATTGTCTATATGAATAGTGCTATAGGTCAAAATACTAAGCATATAGAAGCTTTAGAACAATATACAAAAGCTCAAATATATAAGAAAGATGCACAGCTTTATCTTATGAATTCTCAATGGAACAACCCAGAAGTTCATAAGCTATTGGCTGACTCTTGTAAAATGGATTGTATTAACTATAAAAACGGTAAATAATCATGGCTAACATCTTAGAACAAGCAAATAAAATCGTAAATGAGCGTTCAGAGGAAAAAGAGCGCCAATACGGACCATTTCAAGCATCAATGGAAAGAGCAGCAGCTCTTTATAACTTGATGTCGCCTAAAGACCAGCAAATAACAACTGCTGGTATGTATAGAGCTATGATAGCTCTTAAGTTATCGCGTGAGGCTTATGCACACAAAGAGGATAATCTTCTTGACGCAGTAGCTTATATGGGCTCTATGAATGACTATCTGGAAGAGCATAAAGATATTTTCAACAAATAAACAATTTTTTAATTATGGCAAAAGTGTATAACACAACAGACCTCAGACCTGACCAGGCCTTTGAGCGTCACGTATTCCACAGAGACCAATTTGCGCATTATCTGCGATGGACTCATATCTTGAAAGAAGCCAAGATTGGCGAGTCCATTGTTGATTTTGGCTGTGGAGCTGCTAACTTGCTTGAGGTATTGTATCGAAACAAGTTCAAGCAGAAAGAGTATATCGGCATCGATATTCGCGAAAAGACTATCAATGAAGCGGCCGAGAAGTATCAGGATGTGCCTTGGGCCCATTTCTATGTAGCTGACCTTGTAAAACATGACTTGGACTTCAGCAAATTCAACGCTGACAAGGTATGTACCTTTGAGGTGCTTGAGCATGTAGGAAAGCAGAATGCTCACGTATTTCTTGAGAACTTCAAGGCCTGTGGCAATAACAATGCTACTTATTACCTTTCAACTCCTAACTATGACCCAGAAGTAGGAGCGGCAGGTAATCACACTTATGACTCTGGCGATGGCCGCGGGGTTGATGTACAAGAGTTTGACCATTGGGAGCTCGAAGCTATACTGTCTCAGCACTTTACTATCGTAAAGAAGTTTGGTACATTTGCTTCAATGAAGGACTACAAGCCTCTCATGAATGATTGGCAAAAGAAGATGTTTGAAGCTCTTAAGAGTTATTACGACTCAAATCTCATTGCCAATATCATGGCTCCTATGTTCCCTGATGTGGCACGCAATACTCTTTGGGTATTGAAGCGTAAACCCGGAGACGTAAAAGCTCCTAAAGCTCCAGTAGAAAAACCAACTCTATTTGATGACGATTTAATGTAATAAGATATGAATATAAAAGAAGCTTTATTCAAACTCGATGATTTTTGCAACGCAAATAAATCGAGTATACAGTGACAGGTACTGTTGCTCTAGCTATGCTCGGAGTTCCGTCTAACCCGAATGACATAGACATAAAAGTGTTTCACCTAAAAGAAGAGTAGGAAGCGAAGTTAAAAGAGCTTCAATTCTTGTCAGGCCTTAGCAAAGAGAACTACGAGGATAGTAAGTGCTATTCATTCATGATTGGTGGAACTAAGGTAAATGCTCTTGTAGATAATACTGAAAACTACGATGAGATTTTATCTCAGGAAGTTACCTTGGATATAATCGATGAAGCTCAGGTAAAACATCGCTTGATAGGTGTTCAGCTGGTATTTCTTGCTCTTAAGGACAAGATGAAGCTGAAAAGACACAAAGATAAAACCTACATGTTGAATTTAATTGCTAATTTGGCATCATTATGAAAAGTTTAATTTCAGTAACTCCAAGAGAGTTTAAACGCAACTTCAATGAAGTAATGGAAATGTGCACAGATATGTGCATGACAACCAATCAGGAGATTATTATCACTGTTCCTACGAGCAGAAAGTCAAATACTCATGCAGAAATAGCCAAGCTTATTCCTGTAGAAGGAGGTATTAAGTATGAGTACAATAAAGAACTTATGAATAAGCATGGCATTAATGCTTCTAATCCTAAGGCCACAAAGATTGAAGCTATTATAGCTGAAGCTTTTGAAAAAGAAGGAGTTTACAGCCTTATAAGTCCAGAAGTTGAACATAGACTTGCTAGAGCCGTAGAAACAGCAGCTAAGGAACTTGTTAAAATGATGTAGTCATGAAATTTGCAAAAATAAGAAATGTAAAGTCCCCTGTTCGTGGGACTGGTAAAGCAGCAGGAATTGATTTTTTCGTTCCTAACTTTGGCAGTAACAAAGACTTTATTGTAAATCCAGGAACTGATGTTTTGATACCATCAGGTATTAAGATGGAAATTCCAGAAGGATATATGCTTATGGCAGCTGATAAATCAGGAGTTGTAACTTCTAAATGGGCTTGCCTTGGAGCTGGTAGAACACCGAAAGCAGAAGCATTTGAAAGCATCGTTATCCTCGGAGCCAAGATTGTAGATGAAGATTACCAAGGTGAAATTCATATACATGTTGTTAATGTCGGCAAAGCCAAGGTCCACATTAAGCCAGGTATGAAAATAGCACAATTTATTCTTGTGCCTGTATCGTATGAAGGCCTTGAAGAAGTTTCTGAGTCAGAGCTTTTCAGCCGCTCATCTGAACGTGGTGAAGGAGCTCTTGGGTCTACTGGGTCATACTAAGGATTGATTTTCACATTATTCTCGCGCGCAATATCGCGCTTTAAGTACATGAATGATTGAATAATAATGGAATGATAGGCGTGCTCTAGAACGCGCGAGAATATATAAACTTTAAGCACATGAAACAGCTCAAGAAGAAAACAGTTGAAATTCCACAAGTCGTTTATACAGACCAATTTCTTAGATTTGTGGCTGTTTATGCCAACAGATTTAAGGCCACAAATGGATATGGTAGATGGCTTGCTGAATATAGACGAATGGATGAGCATGGATGGTTTAAGCCAGAAAAGTTAAGAGAGCTTTATATAGATATATTAAAAGATACAAGTACTTTATCTTATATATACTGGGATGCGGTACATTATATTTGTATACAGGCTCTTGATGCTGCTAAGGCTTTTGCTTCTGCAAACTCATTTGATGTTAGAGTTATAACTGGTGAAATTGCAGTAAATGATGATGACGAAGAACTTACAGGCTTATCTATGGAAGAAGCAATAAGTATTTGCAATGTCATGAATGAGGAAGCTGAAGAGTTGTTGTTTAGAGTTTATAACAGTAGCACCAATAAAATAGTTAAATGATATGGCAATCATAGCTGAAAATACACTAATAATAGACAGCCATAATGATTTAGAGGCTGAAATGTGTAGATACAATTGCCATACTAAAGAAGAACTTGAAGAACTTCTTTGGTATGATTATGGAGCAACTCTAGTATTAACTTATGAACATGAAGAGGCATGAATATAGCTTATAAAAATGCTACTGAGGCTTTTGAAGACCTATATGCTTTTATTATGGGCCAAGGAGTAAATACTAATGTTGGAACAAAAGCTGTTTACAATGTTGGTTTTTATTTACTTAATCCTCAGCAACGTGTCATAACAACAGAATGGCGTAAATTCAGCGAACTATATGCAGAGCGCGAATATGCCTGGTATATGTCAGGCGATAGGAGTGTAGCTGAAATTAAAAAGCATGCTCCTATGTGGGATAAAATGCATGGTGGAGATAACATTGTCAATTCTAATTATGGATGGCAGTGGACTCGCAATGGCCAATTGGCAAAGTGCATTGAACAGCTTAAAGAGAATAAAGATACTCGTCAAGCTTGGTTTACTATATTTGACGGTAAAGAAAAAGATGACTATGAATATGATACACCTTGTACACTATCAGTCGGATTTGATATTAAGCCTCAAATAGGAACTCTTGATATGTGTGTAACCATGCGAAGCAACGATTTGGTTTATGGTTTTTGCAATGACCAATATTGCTGGACAAAACTTCAACAATTAGTCGCAGATGAGCTCGGTGTGCCAATAGGCACTTATTACCATTTTGCTCATGATTTGCATATATATAAGAGACATTTCGATATGCAAGAAAAGTATTATAAACAACAACTTAAAAACTTATAAAAAATGGAGCTGGAAGATTTGAAAGTTATTGATATTATTCAAATGCCTCAGTTTGAAAAGCATATTGAGGCTTTGATTAAGGACTTGTACTTAACTCGTACGAAGATTATGAATGAACATCCAGATGTTCAATTCAAAAGAGGTCCCATCAAAAGACTACAGGAGAAAAAGGTATTTGGACCTAAAGCTCTTGCTGCTCTTTACGCGAAAGTAGTCGATAAGACTATAAATGCAAGCGAATATCCTTCTACACTTAGAACTTTTATTAAAGGGATAGGTGATGAAGCTTTTCATAGAACCTATCTTGAGTTAAAACAAGTAGAAGAGGGAGAAAAAGTAGAAACAATAATGGTTAAAAAGGAAGAAGATGAAAAAGGTGCTTAAATTTTTATGGAGATGTGTAGGTGTACTTTATTTCCCTATATATCTATTAGCATGGGTATTGCATAAAATAGCAAGACTCATGCTTGCAATTGCATATTTTGGATTGCTTAGCAAGCAAGCTGGAAAAGATATAATCAAGTCATTATTTAAGTGGCATGGAAGATATTAAGCAATATGGAGACTTAACTGAAAAGGAACTCTTTGAATTTCTCGATGAAATTAAAAGCGATGATGAGGATATTCAAGAGGCTCAATCTGAAGCGATTGAAAAAATTACCTTGGAAGAAGAGCATGTTGAATTATCTGAAGAAGAGCAGGAAAACAGAGAAATTGAAGCTAGATATGGAGATAAAATGCCATGGACAGGCTTGGGTCCAAACAATTGCCGAGGTGTAAAACTGTTTGGACCTGAGGGACAGCGCAGAGCTGCAATGGCTAGCATAGAAGCTAAAAGGAAAAAGTCTCAACGGCTTAAAGAAGACAGAATACGTATTCAGCGTGAAGCTTTCAGGCAAGAATATATACGCCTGAGTGACCCTATAGGAAATGAAAGGATTAAGCTGTTAGTTTCATCACTTGTTAAAGAACACACAAGAATGGTTGATAAATACTCAACTTATATAAACAAGCGATTAACTACTTTACTTAATCCTTTTATTCCACGTAGGTTAAGAATATGTAAAAGCTTATATCCTGACTCAATTCGTCCATGTCCTGGCTTTTTATATAAAGCAAGTGAGGAATATGGTGCTGGGTTAACTTTCTGGGCAATGCCTAATATTCCATATTACTTTGCTCAAAATACAGAGCAGAAAGTTCTTATGGAGCATAAATCACCATTCTTGGTAAATGTGGACCAGTCCATAAAGTTCTATCATGAGCATCTTAAAAAAAGAGCGGACAAAGAGCTTAAATATGCTTCTTTAATATACCAAAAAGGCGTATATTCATACTTTGACCTGTTAAGGCTTAATCCATTTTGGTATGAAGTTCTATATAACGATTTGCAAAACAAAATTAAAGAAATGGTATGAAAAGTAATAACACTAAATTAGCATTGCCAAGAATTTTAATCTATCAAGATGAAGACTGTAAAATCCTGGTAGATTATTTGGTGTATAACGGCTTTCAAGTAATAACCTCAACTGAGAATGATATACTAATCAAAATCAGAGAAAAGAATTATGACTTATGCATATTAAGCCATTATAAAACAACAGATGCCTCTATGAGGCTAAAGCCATTAAAATTTTTGCGCAAATCAGATAATAAAATACCGGTAATAATGGTATCGGATAAAGCCCGATATGAGTATGTTATTGAAGCATTTGATGAAGGCACAGATGATTACGTTATAAGGCCATATAACATTGAAGAACTTATAAGAAGAATAAAAGCCGTTTTGAAAAGATGTGGTGTGCGAGTAAGAAGTATAGAGCCATCTTATGAGATAGGCGATTACCTGTTTAATACAGTAGATAAAATTCTTACTATAGGCAATGTAAAAACACAGCTTAATAATAAACAAAGCCAAGTTCTTGCTTTACTATGTGCCTATAAAAACGAAACATTACCCAAGAAAATACTTATGCAACAAGTATGGACTGATGATAACTACTTTAATAAACGTAGCTTAGACGTCCATATATGTATGCTGCGAAATATGCTTAAAATGGATAACCGAGTAGCTATAGAAACTATACGAGGAGTCGGTTATTCTCTCGTTATAGAAGAAGATGAAAGCTTAATGTAAAAAAGGCAGACTACAGAAAAGTAGTCTGCCTTATATTTCTCTCGTTCACTTGTTAAGCTACACGCTTTTTGAAATTCTTCAAAAAATACAAGCTCATTTTTCCTGTCACAAAATCCTCATCTTGATTGCCTGTATGAAAACACTTAAGGCCATATTTATTGGTATAAACCTTAAAATCACCACGTAATTCTCTCGTCCCAGTTTGGTTATTAAACCACCACACTCTAATATGATTTGCATCAAGCCATTTTATTTGCTGCTGAATATATTTGGTAAGGTCCTCATATTCATCATAATCGGCTTGGTCTTCAACATACGGGACAAAGGTGCATTCTATAAGGTCTGAGTCATCAACTGCTTTCCAATCATCTTCTATATAAAAATTATTGGAAAACATTTCAGATACCTCATTGGCTTCTTCCAAATTGTCTTCGTCTAATGGCTCTTCGCCATAATACAAAAAGCAAAAAGCATCATTTGATATTTGCAAAGTCTGCTTTTTGCTGTAATCTAAAACAAAATTGCTCATTTATTCTCCCGTTCTATAGTTTCACGATATTTCTTCTCAAGCTCTGCTATTTCATCTAAAGCAGCTTGAGGCTGAACTAATTGAACAGCAGTTGGCAGTTCATTTCCTTCTTGCATTGCTTGAACTGATTGAGAGCCATCAAGCAAATTCTCTTGCTGTACCTCTTGGGTATTCTCTTGTTCATTTATTTCCATATTGCAATTATTTATTTTTGTTCAACGTTTCTCTCGTTGGGCCTTGTGATATTCTCCTGTCCAATTGTGGCGGATATTCTCTCGGCCATTTCCTCTGTTAACTCCTGTACCACACTCGGAGTCCAATGTGGACAATTGCCGCATAGTCCGCTGTGCACGCGGGCTACACAGCTTGTACACTCAGGCATAAGCTGTTTAATCATAATGGCCATGCGGCTTTTATGTGTTCTAGTGTGTAACATTTTTTAACAGTTTTACTTTTGTTCTTTTATAAGCTAAAGTACAAAATAATCTTGATATAAATCACTGTTTTACAGGCTTTAACATAAAAATTTTTCACTGGTTTATTGCAGCTTCAAAATAAAAATATAGAGCTCTAAATGCCTCGAAAATATATGAAATTTCATTATTCTCGTTCATTCTCTCCTCATTTCTTTTTATAGATTTAGTTTACTATTATTCTCAAATAAAAGTGTCCTAGAAGCCAAGAAAATGAGTCAACTTTTTAGCCATAAATTTAACAGCTATTTATATAACTGCTTGGTGGCTTAAAGCTCAGGAAAGTCCATGCCTTAATTCATATTATAGACTTTATAAAAATACATTGATAGATACACTTCTTTTGGCCTCTATCGCGTCGAATTGAGTTAACCCATATTATAGTACACCTAAAGCCTAAAAGTGTCCTAGAACGCGAAAGAAGCATGTTTCTATGAGTTTACATATTTTAACATAAATCGCAATAATACAAAAATAGCCGCATATTTAGATATGCAGCAAAAAAAGAGCCGCCTCTTTCGAGACGGCTCCATGGGAGAAACAGTGTCAGGTGGCTGTGTTATGCAAGTGACTCCTCTTCAGCTGTAGTCTCAGCAGGAGCTTCGGCAGTTTCTCCATTTGCCTGACCGGCAAGATATTCATCCAGCTCCTTCTTTGCATCCTCGAGCTGTTTCTTTTTGGCTTCCAGCTCTTCCTGAGCTTTCTGCAGCTTCTCCTCTGCCTTCTTCACATTCTCCTCGCAGCGAATTACGCGGTCCTGAGGAGTAAATGGAGTGCGGGTTGCTGCTGCCTCACGGCGCTCCAGATACTTGGCATTGAGCTGTGCGCCTTCTTCGTCGAACTCTTCGGCAATCTTAATGCCCCCGGCTTTCACAACCTTATGCATAGTCTTCGTTGCAAGCGGATTGCCCTCAATAGGAGCCGGAACTGAAATGCGGTAGAGCAAGCGCTGAGCTCGTTTGTCAGGCACGATTGCCACGATACGGCCGATTACCATTTCAATGTGCTCTTCGCCGTTTTCATCTGTAGTGCGGTATTTCTCAAATTCTACCGTTTTACCTACGTTGCCGATAACTTCGTTAACTTCATCAGCAATTGCTTCCAGTGTCCATTCAACTTTGTCTGCCGGGTCTTTTGCTTTGCGAGCACGGGCTTTCTTCTCCGGCTCAACAACTTCGTCCAGAATACGAACAAGATTGCTGTCATGTACCTTAACGATGCGGCGTCCGTCGTCTGTCTTGATTGCATAGAGTACCTTATTGCTGCGCTTCTCTTCAATCACTCCGGCGATATAGCCGTCAACCCATTCTGCGGTGTTGAAAGGAACTGCCTGACAACGGTGGTTAACGTTTTTCTTCAGCTCTTCGGCCAGTGCATGACGGTCCTCATCGGTCATCTTTGGCTTTTTCTCCTGAGTTGCCTTGCTGCCATTGTAAAGCGGGTTGAGTCCGCCATTCTCTTCAGCTGCCTTGATAGCTGCTTCTTCCTCAGGGCTGAGCTGAGTTTCTTCTTCACTTGCAGGAGCGGCAGGAGTCTCTTCTGTGGTTGTCTCAGGAGCTGCAGGGGCCTGAGCCTGTTCACGAGCTGCGAGTACGGCCTCGATAGCCTTCTTGTCTTCATCACTTGCCGTTGCTAAAAGAGCGTTCAGCTTCTTCGTTGTCATCTGCGAAAATTTCATTGTTGTCATAATACTGTAAATTTTGAATTGTTATTAAAATGTTATCGTTTAATTTTGATATTGCAAATATACTATGCTTTTTTTGAATTATTGAGCCGCTTTGGGAACTTTTTTCCAAGTTTTATGTTAAAAAATATCAATTGAGTTTCTTAAACGGCCCTAATAGCCCGAGAGTACTTATATTATATCCCTCCTTGCCAAAGAATTTGAGTGCCATATTGGCCAATTTCGTTGTCCCTAAGGCATCCGAAGACGCTACTATGATAGCTACACAACCCTCATCATTGGACACGATAGCACAATCCGAAATGGCTTCTATGAAGTTCTCCATACTGTCCAAATTCTCTCGAGTGGCCTCAACTTCAAGCCTATAAACTGTTACAAACATTTCTGTCTTTTTCACGCCTTTACTTTTTTAGTTATCTGTTGTTTTTCTACTGTGATGCTGAATACCTTATGAGCCACCGCAAAATGAATTGTTGACTCTGAGTTAGTTTGTTCAACCGCAATTGTCGGTGTCAAAAACAATGTTTCTGACTTGGTTGCTGAAAATTTCATTGTTACCATATTACTGTAAATTTTTATTAGTTGCTCCACAACAATATTGCGAAAGCAAGGGTTAAACTTAGTGCCGCTGTAGGTGTCGCTCCTAAAATCCGCTTCGCTTGATACTGTTCCACGAATATCGTTTCTCTCCGCAGCGGCTAAGGTCATGCATTCTCTTGAGGAGTGCCGTCCCATTCTGTTACTTGCTCGAGTACAATGTACCTGCGTTGCTTTGTGCGACACATAAGAGCCGCATAGCTGTCTGCGTCTGCTTTGTTATCAAACTTCTCCACAACTGTGGGATTGAAACCGCCGCTATAGGCAACTGCTACATAAAAAACTGTTGTTACCATATTTGTTATATCTTTTAAGTTATATGCAAATATACCTGTCTCTTATACACATCTCCGAGCCCACGAGACCGTACTA
>ENA-OYXY01001277-OYXY01001277.1-human-gut-metagenome-genome-assembly--contig:-NODE-1277-length-10230-cov-7.415233_pt1 | contig 10230 bp, 12 predicted proteins | sample MGYA00244058_ERZ653438 | MGnify/ENA primary metagenome ERZ653438 (study PRJEB26926, sample SAMN06165026) | human gut metagenome | biome: ENVO:00009003; feature: ENVO:2100002; material: ENVO:00002003... | reverse complement strand
GATGTGTATAAGAGACAGTGGACGGCCCGGCCATCACTCTGGCGGATGAAAACAGCCTGACCTTCCTCGGCCTTATCGCCATGATGGATCCGCCCCGTGAGGAATCCAAGGCGGCGGTGGCGGAGTGCATCCGCGCCGGTATCCGTCCTATTATGATCACCGGCGACCACAAAATCACGGCGGCGGCCATTGCCCGTGAGATCGGCATTTTGCGGGACGACACGGAGGCCGTGGAGGGCGCGGTCATCGACGGCATGAGCGACGAGGAATTGCAGGAGTTTGTGCCGAAGGTCAGCGTCTACGCCCGTGTGTCCCCGGAGCATAAGATCCGCATCGTCCGGGCGTGGCAGCAGCGGGGCAATCTGGTAGCCATGACCGGCGACGGCGTCAATGACGCTCCCGCCCTGAAGCAGGCGGACATCGGCGTGGCTATGGGCATCACGGGAACGGAGGTGGCCAAGGATGCCGCCGGTATGGTGCTGGCGGACGACAACTTCGCCACCATTGTGAAGGCTGTAAAAAACGGTCGGAACGTGTATGCCAACATCAAGCGGGCCATTCAATTTCTGCTCTCCGGCAATACGGCGGGCATTTTGACGGTGCTCTACGCCTCTCTGATGGGACTGCCCGTGCCCTTCGCGGCAGTGCACCTGCTGTTCATCAACCTGCTGACGGACTCTCTACCCGCCATCGCCCTTGGCATGGAGCCACACACCGACGAGGTCATGTCGGAAAAGCCCCGGCCCCGGAACGAAGGCATCCTGACAAAGCACTTCCTTTATAGCGTGGGCGTCGAGGGACTGGTCATCGCCGCCGCCACCGTTACGGCCTTCTATCTGGGGCTGAACGCCGGCGGTGCCGCTGCTGGACAGACCATGGCCTTCTCCACCCTGTGCCTGAGCCGACTGTTCCACGGATTTAGCTGCAAATCCCAGCATCCGGTGCTGCTTACCCGGCACTTCTGGAACAACCGTGCCCTGTTAGGGGCCTTTACCATCGGTGCTCTGCTGCTGGGGCTGGTGCTGCTGGTTCCTGCGCTGGAACCGCTGTTCGCCGTGGCCCCCCTGTCCATTGGGATGGTGGGTGCCATTGTGGGACTTGCCTTCGGCTCCATGGTGGTCATCCAGCTTTTAAAATTGATCCGGCAGTAAACAGTCGTCGTTATATATCGCAGATGGAAAAGAGACAATTCTCGACTCACGATTGGCCTCCTTATGTGACAGTTTCTTTGCAAAATTACGTTTGCTCTTGCTTTTTTGAGCTTCTTCCAGTATTCTGGAGGACTCCCGTTTGGGAAGACTCTTTAGATGGAGGCGATTGCCATGAACATGAAGCAGTTTCCGGTCATTGATCCTATCGCGACTGGAAAGAACATCATCCGTCTTCGCGCCGAGCGTGGGATGAGTGTCCGCGACCTGCAGGCATACTTTGGTTTCGAGGAGCCGCAGGCAATCTACAAATGGCAGCAAGGAAAGAGTCTGCCTTCTGTAGATAATCTGTATGCTCTCGGCGCGTTGTTCGAAGTACCGATGGAAGACATCCTGGTATCTCGGACATCACAACTGAATCTGATTATTTGTGAGCAGCAGGCCGTAGCCTGCTGCTCGCCTCTATTTATGGGAGAACTGCTCCGACTATCACGGATACGGCAGAGAGCCAAGATCGCTTCGACCATTTTTGCCAAGGCCATGCGCTCGCTGGCTCCATGAGGAGCAGAGGTAGCATGCCTCGACGTATTAACGGCTCAAAGGCCAGCAGTATCAAGATAGGAAATCTATCTATATTCAACAGAATAGGGAGATGTGAGGTGGCAAGGTCGAGATTCGGCGTTAGCGTATTCACGTTATAGTGAAACAGCGTTGGGCGCTGATGGATGGGAAGACGGTTCGTAGCATCCGTTAACGAGACGGATCATGTCTTCTTTTGGAGCTCAGAATCAACCGAGCGGATAGTTTTGATTTGCAGCACTATAGTTCGTCTGCAACTGAACCGGTCGCCACGTTCTCTTCTTCTGCCGCATCCGTGATAGTCGGAGCAAAGTCGCAAAGGCTTGGTCAGCTCAATGCGGACATATGCGCTTCAAAAGCCTCCGCAAAAGTCTCGTTCACATTGAACGGAGCTTCATACTCCACCGGGGTGTTAACTAACGCAGCATCCAGAGTGGCAGAGGTCTCATCGGACTTCTTGCTCAGATTAGCGCACATCTTCCGGATCTTATTTCGATCGAAATTGATGGTGGTCACACGCTTGACATCGCAGCGGTAGGAGACCTGATTTCCCTCGTTGTTGAACCGATAGCCGACTCCCCCGTTAGTGATCAAAACCTCGCCATTGCGGAGGCCGGCCATGTGACGGAGCAGAGTGGCAATCTCCTGGCGCTTCCCATTGAGGCTCACTTCGCCATCCAGGCCAGCGCCAAGAGGAAGAGATACCTTCGCCTGATGGATTGCGGCGCTCAACTTTTCCCGCTCGTCCAGGAGGAACAGCAGGAACTCTGCCATCTCGGTGATATTCTCGCTATACTCGGTGGAGGGGGCCTCCATAGTGACCTCATCCTCCGCCTCTGCCATGACCTTGTGGCGGAGATAGGTATTCTGCACCTTGGTGATATTGCCGTTGTTGCCGAGGATGCTCTGTGCATCGGTCATCATGGACTGCAGCTTATTCTGAAAGCGGAACGCTTCTTTGAGGTTCATTGTATTCACTCCTTGTCTCTTTTCGTTGATCCTATGATATCTGTCTCTGTAGCAGTTGTCATTGAACTGCTGGTTTAATCGCCTGAAAAGCTCAATTATGGACAAAGGTTTGCCGTAGGGGTCTGCCCCTCGTTTTCCCATTCAAATAGTGCAGGAAGTGCGCGAGGTGCGTAGTCACGGGATCGCGTTCCCGCAATTCTGGGAGATGGGTCATTTTCTATGAATCGATCCAGGGCCTGCTCCAGAATATAATCGATCCAAGCGATTGCATTCTTGCACTTGCGCCGGCGCACACGGGCATCGTGCAGAAGTTTATATAGCTGGTATCCATGTGAGGCATCCAGGTTATAGAACTCCGCTGCGTGCTCGATGTCTTCAATCTCCAGCTCCGCCTTCCGCTGGCCGGTCACCAGTGTTTCTCTCTGGCATTGGATGGTGTGAATGAAATCGCTGAAATTCTTCAGCCGTGTCAGGTAGAATTCAGGCGTCAGTAGCTCCAGTTGCAGATCAGGATTTTCGGGATTGGGGTTTGAGATGAAGATGACCTTATACTTCAGGTTTTTCATCGCCTTGGCAGCAAAGAGCAGTATTTCTCTGCCGTCTTCTTATTGTTGAATGTATGCGCGCGATCGATATAGGCAGTGGTGATCATCTGATTGTTGCCGATAATCTCCACATAGCTTTTTCCATTGCTGATAATCCAGGGCATATTTGATCCTCCTTCGTCCGAATAGAAATAGTGGGCGCACATGATGGAAATGCCAGTTCTGGGTGTTTGGTTGAACATGTCCACCTATGCAATATTGATATAGAGCCATCAGGTGGTTCTAAGGGCGCGTAGGAGTTGTGCACGAGCCACCTGCGCGGTCTGCTGTTTCACTCCAGCTTTCAAGTATTCAATGGCATCATTCCACTGGAAAAGTGTGTATTCTGCTGCATCAAAAGTCTCAAGAAATGCGGCTAAACGGGATCGACCGTCAGTGGACAGGAACCGCAGGTCAGAGAGGTATTGTACTTTCATGAAGGTTGCTGCTTCATCAAGTAGACATGGAGTGTGATTGGTCATATCGGAGTTCCTCTTGCAGATGCAACGAGGTCGCACCCTCTTTCTTCTCATTTGTGCCATATAGTTGGGAGGCATCGAAGTGATCGCAGCGAAACATCGTACCATCGGACATATAGATTTCCGCTCTGCCATCGGATTCCATCTCCACACGGATAATGTAGCTGGTGTTGACAATCGCGATACCGAGGTTGATAAATCTACCCATGTTTGACATTCCTCCACATGTTTTGGAATAGAAGGCCGCTGCCGGAGCAGCGGCCTTCGTTATTTACTTGGTTGGAACGAATCCGGTAAAACCGGTATGGCCTTTATTGGCGATTCGCTCGATGTCTTTGTCTGTTGCAAAGACGAAAGGCTCAATTTTGCCGTCAGACATCAGCATCACAAAAGCGCAGGGGCAGATTTCGCTGTCGCCATCATCATCCAGATAATGACCGGCGCCTTTGGACATGGAACTGTCGGTGGCGCCTTCATACACTTTGCAATTCAGCCCGACACGGTCAATGGAGACTTGGCCGATACTGCCATCGCTCTGCTTGAGATCGTTCAAGGTGACAGAGGGGTCATACGGCATCTCGATCGTACCACCGCCGGAGATGATACTGGAACTACCGTAGTCGGACTCCGGGTACTGCGTATTCGAGCTGCTCACGCCAAAGCCGTACTGTGTGTTGCCATTCAGGTAGGGATTATTGAGGGAGCTTTCCAGAAATTCCTGACTGAGTCCGTATTGGATCTCAGGGATGTCGTAATCGACCTGATTGCGTGAGCCGTAACGATACTCAGCGTCGTAGAGATCCTCGTAGTTCGTGCTGCCGTAATAGACAGGGTCAGGAGAGGTTTTGAAGGAATAGTCTGCGGCACTAACGAAAGTCACCATGCCGAGTGCCATACTCAGCGCACAGCACAAGGTCAAAAGTCGTTTGAGCTTCATATTAAGGTTCCTCCTCATAATTGGATTCACCTTCCTGAGAGCCAATATCGACTTTGAACCAGTACGAACCGTTGACCTCACCAACGGTGTGCTCGACAGTATTGTCATAGCAACGGATGGCGATGGTCTGGCCGAAGAGCTTCTTTGCGACTGCCTGATCCACTTCGATTGCAATCACACCTTCAGGAATATCGACTTTTGATGGGTACACGCGCTCGGAACAATTGATCCGAGAATAGATCATGGCCACTGCCTCAGGATCACTCTGCGCCACATAATCAAGTCCCTTCTGCGTTAAGCTCAGAGACCGGATTACATGCCGCTTATGTTTCCTGCGGTAGAACTTCACATAGCCCTCTCGAATCGCCCGATACATCACTCTGCGATTCCACTCAGCACCACCACCGATACGAACTGCCAACTGTGTCGGAAACTCAATACAGTACCCGACGAACCACAGCAGTTCAAGCAACCGATCGTTCTTGCAAGTAATCATAGGCACTCCAATCTTGGAAACAGTAAGGCTGCCGACAGGCTGCCTAAGGCTGCGGCATACATTGCCGAAGTTGCGCAGAAACTGACCAAGCAAAAAACACCCAGCCAGAACACCTCGCTTAAATCACTACCTATTTCTGCGCTCCCTGAGTGGGGACAGCTCGTATGCACGAAATCACTACCAATTTCTGCCCATCACTCAGAGCAGGTTTTGGTAGTTGTTTTAATGTGATTTTTAGCCCAGGATGAAAGCGTTTCAGGTCTCATCAGGTAGAACTCTGCGCTGTCCCGATCAGACATCCTCGTAGCCTGGAGGACCGTGCATAGGAGACCGCTATCATTGGTCAGTAGCATCGATTCAATGACATCCAGATACCGCTTGGTTTCAATATTGTCATAGTCACGAATGCGCCTTTTTCCAAGAGCAGCATCATAGTGACATCAGAGCGATAAAGGTTCCGCCGGTGAATGAACCAGCGAACCCAATTGATCGCAAATTCCGAAAGTGAATCGCCCTCAAAACCGATGATGCCAAAAATACCAAGCGGGAGTGGGAGCAGGCAAAGAATGATAATCCGCACAGTAAGCGACATAGGCAACTTGATGATGGGAATACCCGTCAACAAAACGAGCACGCAAGCTTCAATCGCATTGCGTGCTCGAATCATTCCGCCAAATAAGCGCCCACTTGCAAGAAAGTTTGGCGGGATATAGTAAATATCCCGTTCTTCGTTCGGTTTGCTCATGTTCTGCCTCTATTCTATTGTCAGTTTCCGATGATCCAAAACGGCCCACCGGATCCAGCGCGCTTACTAGCTTCGTTGAGGATAATGGACATATCCCAACTCTTCTCGGAGCGCTTATAACTGGAAGGATCTGCGACGAGTATCTTCCCATCGGATGTGCAGCCTCTCAGGACAATGAAATGGCCACTCGATGTAAAATGGCCTTTCGTCATGAGTGCAACGACTAACTTGCCCTCCGCAAGCGCATCAATGATACGCTGTGGTTCAGAAGCTGTGCAGCCATCGACACTCAGGCTCCACGCTTGCGCTGCTCCTGGTATCAAAGAACGATAAGAACCATTACCGCTGCACCAGTACCCGTGCTCGTATGCCCATTGTGCCATATGAGGTGGATCAATGGTTTCTGAGGTGAGACTGGATATCACTATGGCCATTGCAGTCGGGCCGCAGGCATAACCACCAATCGTATCTGTACCATAGGGCGAGTACTTCCACCGTTCATCTAACTGATTGTAATAGACAACCTGTGTTTCGCCGTCAGCAAAAACGACCCCGTCGTAGGATAGGTCCATTGCTGAGAACTCTGTTTCACTTAGACCTTGGTAAATTCCATCGCCCAAGAGGACAGTCAAGTTTTGCGCATATTGGCTTGCAAGGAGTTTCTGATCGTCTGACAGGTGGAAGACCTGATCGGCAAAATACGCTTCTCCATTATAGGAGATGGTATAGATCCGAATGGTCTCATGAATGGTTTCGCCCGAGTCTTCGTCACCTTGCTCAGGGGGAATTTCTCGCTCTTCATCCGTGAAAGCAAAAGAGTAGAGCTTATCCTTGTTAGCGGTGAGCAAAGCCTCCATATCTTCCTTGGAAATAGATGCAATTTCTGTGTCCTTGTGTGCGCAATACTGGGAAACAAACGCATTTGCATTAAACACCACATCAGCGCCAAAGGGATTGTTGATCTCTTTTCCATCACAGCCGGACGATGCAAAATCAGAATCAATGCGTTCAAGAACATCCGTTAATCCTTCAGAGAGGATGGAACTGATGCCCTCGTTGATGGCTGTCATATTCTGGACTAACACTTCATCGTTCGAGATTCCATTCGGGGAGTCCGTTCCATCGCCCAATAATGATCCGAAGATGATAGAAGGAAGCATAGCTACAAGAATTAGAGGCAACAAAACTGCCGCGATCAACGGAATCAGCCATTTCGCAGAAGACTTCCCTGCTTCAATTGCCGCACCATGAGCACCACCTGCAGCTGCGCCCTTGGCAATATTGGAAATTGCTTTGCCAGTCTTTGCGGCACCCGCAACTGTGGATTCGGTCGATGTTTGCTGCTGGCTTTTTTCATCACTCATTAGATTTTGTCCTTTCTTTTGGGAACAGGCGGCATCTGAGAAACGATGCGTTCCTCATACCTAATCTTGTCACCTTCATCGGTATAGGGCGTTTTCTCAACTTTGGGCTGAGCATACTGCCGATACCACGAGGCACCGTCTACTGTTTGGACTGTATCATACGGGCCAGTTGGGGCCATGTATTGTTCTGTGCTGTACATAGCAAACTCCCTATCTGACTGCCTATCAGGTGAGACCTCAAGGCCCGTGATGCGTCCACCGCCGATTTCAACATTCTGAAATATGGGTGGCGCTCCAGAAATGCGTGCACTCTCAACCACAGAACCGTCGTGCTCTCTATCGCCAGATGGGATAGGTGTCCCATTTGCAGACGCAGTAGGAGAAGCTGTTCCTGCGGCTGTGCCGCCATCAAGCGTAACTACGTCTTCTGACGTAATGGGAGATGGAGGGATGAGGCCACCATCATCTGCAAGTGCGCTACCTGAGTCAACAGGCGAATAGCCCAAATAGCTCGTCAACGCCTCAGCCGCCTGATCACCGGTGATGGACCCGACTGAGGATATGCTGCCCTTTGCCACAGCTCCAACAACGCTCATTGCAAATTTGCCTCCATTTTGTAGGCTTGATTCGAACATAGCGCCACCCACAAGATTGCTGAGTCCTTTTGCATTGCCTGTAGCGCTTGCGGCTGCCGCGTTTCCAGCAGCACGTCTCGTAACGCCGACAAGGCCGTTTCCTCCACCTGTAAAAGCAGCGCCGGCGGCCTGTGCATTTGTGTGAGTGCTGTTACTTGAGGAATGATGGTTAAATACAGTTCCACCTACAGCCCCCGCAACAGCAGCAATGCCGCGTCCGGCAACCATGAGCTCAGTCAACATACTTCCACCGGTTCTGCCGACATTGATTCCCAAAGAAGCCATAAAACTATCAATTTTCTGGCTGACTTTAAGGAATCCAATGGCGCATAGAAACCAGATAAAAACATTGCCAGCAACTTCTTCCTTGCTCGATGCCGCAATGGCACTTTCTACTTCGCTCTCATCGATGGCAAAGGCGGTTGTCGAAAGTACGCATAAGAGCAGCAATACAAGTAGTATGATATGTGCTTTTCTCTTCATCTTTACCTCCTCAAACGGATAACGGGTTGGCAAGAAAACTGCCAACCATACTCGTGAATAAGCGCAGGCACCATGCATTCATGATCAGCAAAAAAAGCTGGCCTCCAAGCATTCTGCACCATGCACTAAAGACATTTGATGTGTTTTCTGATGCCCCTGTAGCGAATGCGACCGGAGCTGTGTAGATCAGAACGCCGACGAGAATGTATCTCTCCGCTGCCTCGAATAGAAGCTTGATATAGTTCCATGCTACGATGAGCACCAAAATGAGTACAATCAAACTTACCGAGCCGGACACAAGGCTGCCCACCAAAACTGTTACTACGCTGGCAAAACTTGCAAACTCGATTGGGGGAAGTGCTGTGTCTACCACCCAGTCGTATGGCGTTCCTACGATTCCCAAAACGAGCACCATAATCTGATCCGCAAAAAGTGCTAAAAAGATAAAGAGAATGGATTTGATGGCGAGCTTGACTGGATCCTCCGCACTAAGGCCCAGTCCAAGCCCAAAGTTTCTGAATAGCTGCCACACAAGGTTCAGTAAGATGAAGCCTACACCAATCGCTACGAATATTTCATAGAGCGTTTCAGCGGCTGGGAAATAGCGTAGAAACGTGCTCATATCACAGCCTAGGAGCATTCGACCAACAGGTAATGGGAAGAAAAAGAATCCAGAGCCCTTATAGCTATAATAGTTATACTGTAGGCTCGTGCAATGCTCTTTCCAATTGGTGATAGAAAAGCGAATGATCTCATTCTCTTCATCGAGCCATTCATAGGTCAGGAACCCGTATTTCTCGTAATAGTCCAATTGCTCAAGAGCTTGTCTTTTGGAATGGACACGTAGAATCCTGGGTAACGATCCAAGCTTGCAGATCCATTGGCCAGGTGCCTCCATGTATCTCTCACCATTGATTACGCGCTCATTCGAGCGGAAGTTCGCATAGCTAAAGAGTGCCATGAGACTGAAAAGATGGACGGTTCCTTCATTTCGGAATTCCTTGTGGTTATTAAAGTAACGGAACCAAGATTTCCATATCCTGACCTTCGGAAAACTTACTAATTGCTGCTTTTGTGTGCAGTTCATCTCATACACCCCCTTTCCTACAAAGTAATAGGTTTAAGATATCGATTCCAAGTCCCCTGGTCAGGGGGACACAGGCATTTCAGCCTCGGCCCATGCTTGTGGGTGCGTCGTCCCTCGGTTTGAGGCCTAGCCGGACGAGTGTACCATTGTTTTCCCGTGCAGTCGTCGCAATGAGGCTTGACCACGCCTCTTTCACTTGCTCATAGTGGCTCGGACACGGTGATGTCTTGGAATCGTATGCAGTTTTCAAGGTGCAGTACTGGGAAAATTGAGTGAGAAGATACAGTTGCCAAGAGATAAAACACCTCGCTTGCACTTCTCGTAATAAATGTAGAAAATGGCACCCTTTTGACCACCCTCGAATTTGAAAAAAATGTCTCTGATACCGGCGTGGTATCAGAGACCAACAAAGAAAAGTGAGCGGAGATTGATTTCAGTTTAGCAGTTTCTCTTATGCCAAATGATACTGTTACAAACCATCAATTCTTTTTTCTGTATGTATGATTTCATTTATTCAGGTAGGCTCCATTAAATCCCTCCCACGGACATGCCAATCCTTGCGCCCGATATACCGATGTGATAAGATGTCAACAAATCCGAATTTACCTTTATTCAAACATACAAGCTCTTGACAATAAAGCTCCTATATAGTATGATTTTATAAACTACTATATAGGCTGTCTCTTATACACATCTCCGAGCCCACGAGACCGTACTAGATCTC
>ENA-OYXY01001274-OYXY01001274.1-human-gut-metagenome-genome-assembly--contig:-NODE-1274-length-10235-cov-24.735855_pt1 | contig 10235 bp, 9 predicted proteins | sample MGYA00244058_ERZ653438 | MGnify/ENA primary metagenome ERZ653438 (study PRJEB26926, sample SAMN06165026) | human gut metagenome | biome: ENVO:00009003; feature: ENVO:2100002; material: ENVO:00002003... | reverse complement strand
CTATCACGAAATAGTCGGCAATAACGGTAAGGTCCGTTACCTTGAGAGCCTTTATATCCATACCCTTTTTTTTGTCGAGAGTTTCGACCGTCAATTTGAGTAATTCCTCTGTCGTCATAACTTTTTCCTTTCGTAAGAAATTGCGATAAAATTATATGCTTTAACGCTGTCCTCATGAATGGGGAAGCCTTTTTTTACATTTTCGATAACGGTGAACTGAAGTCCCTCAAGCATTGCTTCGTCAAGACTTCGGTATGCTTTTTCACGCATACGCTCAACACCCGGATACCTTCTGTCCGCCGAGATATAGTCCGCTATGTAGACCACCTTTTCGAGAAGAGTCATATTTTCTCTGCCCGTGGTGTGATACCGCACCGCCGAAATTATATCCTCATCTTTTACGCCGAGATATTTTTTTATGTATACGGCGCCCGATAACTGATGCCACGTCTTTGTGCTGCTTTTCTCCGTAGGCGTTAGAATTATACCATCATCGGTGATTATTTTCAACTGCTCCTGCTTCGGAGTGTCCTTCATAATATCATGCAAAAGCCCCGCCGTAAACGCCTTTTCCCTGTCGGCTTTGTAAATTCCGGCAAAACGATACGCCTCATACGCAACATTCAGCGAATGGTAAAAACGCGATGGCGTAAGATGCTTTTTGATTTCATAAAAGAACTCTTTATTTCTTTGCGTATCCATACATACCTCTTTCCTTTATGAATTCATACGCCTCTTTCGTCAGAACATCGGACACATCCTCACCCGCGGATATTTTTTGCCTTATTTCGGTAGACGAAATTTCGAGAGGGCTGCTCGGAGAAATTATAATACCGTTCGCCTCATTCGACGGCATATATATGTGCAAGGTCGAAAAAGCATATGAGCGCAGTGCCTTTACGGTGTCTTCGTCCTCGCGCGACATAACGCACAGGGTACACTTTTTCATTATTTCACGGTATTTATACCACTTATGAAACGACAAAAACATATCCGAGCCTATTATCAAAAACAGCTGCGCGTCCTTGTATTTGCTCAAAATCTCGTTCACCGTGAATATCATATAGCTGTCGGTGTCACGGTCAATCTCCATGGTGCTGACCTCGTAATTTTTGCCCGTAAACGTGCGGCGGCAAAGCTCTGCCCTGTCGGAGTCAAGTGCCAGGTCCTCACAAATCTTGTGAACCGGCCGCTTATCGGGAATTACGAGCACCTTGTCAAGTTCCAATTTGTCGGCAAAGGTCTCGATTAATCTCAAATGCCCCTTGTGCGGCGGATTGAATGTACCGCCGAAAATTCCGATTTTCATTTCTTCTTCTTTTTATTTTCGTGAAGCTTTTTGCTGTAACGGTAAAATATCATACTTCCGCCGATAACCGCCACAACCTCGCTGCCCGTTGCCTCGGCTATCCTGTCCGCCGCCTCGCGCGGAGTAAGCGGAGAAGTGTCGCGAAGCACCTTGACCTTTATAAGCTCTCTTGCGGTCAGCGCGTCGTCAACCTGCTTTATCAGCGCGTCGGACATACCGCCCTTACCGAGCTGGAATAACGGCTCCATATTGTTTGCCTGAGCTCTTTTTTCGGCTCTTTCTTTACTTGTCATATTGTATATCAATGCCTTTCGGTTATTTTAAATATTCGGGAAGCTCCTTTGCGAGATAGCGCAGAGCATTTCCTCGGTGGCTCACGGCGTCCTTTTCTTCGGGGGAAAATTCCGCAAACGAGCGGTCGCCCACATAGAAAAGAGGGTCATACCCGAAACCGCCGTCGCCGCGCTTTTCATAGCCTATTACTCCGTGACATTCGCCGCGGACGGTAAAATGCCTGCCGTCCGGGAAAACACAGCACACCGCCGAAACGAACGATGCAGTACGCTTTTCGGGCGGAACGTCCCGAAGCTTTTCAAGAAGCTTTCGGTTGTTTTTATCGTCATTGCCGTGCTCTCCGGCATACCTTGCCGAATATACGCCCGGTTCGCCGCCGAGCGCGTCCACGGACAGTCCCGAATCGTCGGCTATACACGGCATACCGCTCTCACGGCAGCCCGAATCCGCCTTTAAAAATGCGTTCTCTTCAAACGTCGTTCCAGTCTCTTCAACATCGGTAAGAACTATACCCGCTTCATCGGCGGTCAGTACGTTAACTCCGAGCGGCGAGAGTATTCTCTGAAGCTCGGCGCGTTTTTTCATATTATGAGTGGCGATTAAAAAATCCAAAGCGCTTTTTCTCCTTTTTCTTTTTGGGCTTCTCTGCGTCGGACGGAGCGTCTTCTATATCTTTCTCACTCTGTTCCAGTCCATGAACTCCGCTTTCATCTGCTGCGTCGTCGTCAGCTTTGACTTTGCCCTCTTCTTTTTTATCTTCGTCTTTGCCGCTTTGTTCATCCTTATCAGTATGTCCGATCTGTTGTGATCCAGCAGCTTGAATAATTTGCCCGTCAGGCGCCACATCTTCTTGCGAAATTCCATCTTTTTCGTCCTCCTCGTTGTAATCTATTTTTTCAAACAGACCATCGGCAAAAGCCCTGGGGTTAAACGGCTGCAAATCATCAATCTGCTCGCCCACGCCTATAAATTTAACGGGAATCCCAAGCTCGTTTTTAATGGTGAGAACAACTCCGCCTCGAGCCGTACCGTCAAGCTTTGTTAAAACTATGCCGGTGATTTCGGCGGCGTTCATAAATTCGCGCGCCTGATTTACGGCGTTCTGTCCCGTTGTGGCGTCAAGCACCAACAGCACCTCGCGGTCCGAATACGGAAGCTCGCGGTCTATAATGCGGTACATTTTGGCGAGCTCATCCATAAGGTTCTTTTTATTGTGAAGTCTTCCCGCGGTGTCAATTATGACAATGTCGCAGTTTCTTGCCTTTGCGGCATTTATCGTATCAAAAACAACAGCCGCCGGGTCTGCTCCCTCGGTGTGCTTTACTATATCAACACCGGCTCTGTCCGCCCAAATCTGAAGCTGGTCGATTGCCGCGGCACGGAATGTGTCGGCCGCTCCTAAAATGACCTTTTTGCCCTCGGACTTGTACATCGCCGCCAATTTGCCTATGGTCGTGGTTTTACCTACGCCGTTGACGCCTATTACAAATATGATGGACGGTATGGTTATAAGCCCCATATCCTCACCGCCGTATAGCTTTTCGGCGACAATCTCCTTGATTTCATCCTTAACCATTGTCGGATTTTTGATTTTTTTCTCCGGCACGCGCTTGCGAAGCTCCTCGATTATCTCAAGCGAGGTCTGCACTCCGACATCGTGCATAACGAGCAGCTCTTCAAGCTCGGTGTAAAGGTCGTCGTTTATCTCGCCGACGCTGTCGAGCAAATCATCAATCGCTCCCGCCATTTTATTTCGGGTCTTTGTAAGGCCGAAATTTATTTTGCTGAAAATTCCCATTTGTTTATTCCTTTCGGATAAGAAATTTTTGATTTCAATCAAATAGATTATGCGAATATTTTAAGCACAGCCACAGTATCGCCGCGTTTTTCGCCGCAAATAAAGCTCAAAGCGGCGTGTAGTTAATTTTTGTCTATACGCGAATTTGGGTGAACAAAAGCCGCTTTGTGCGCAAGATTTACGCTGTATTTTATTTGAAGTATATATCAAACCCGTTTAGTGTAAAGATTTGGTGCAAGACGGGTTTTCGTAAGCCCCGACGCGTATGTATATACGCAAGTTCAGGTAAATAAAAGCCGCATTGTGCACAAGATTTACGCCGTAATTTTTGGTTTTATATATCAATGCCGTTTAGCGCAAAGATTTGGTGCAAGACGGGTTTTCCGAGCCCCGACGCGTACTACGGTACGCAAGTTCGGGTGAACAAAAGCCGTATGGTGCGCAAGATTTACGCTGTGTTCTGTTTAAATTATATAGCAATGACATTTAGCGTAGACTTAGTGCAAGGTGGTTTTCGTAAGCCCCGACGCGTACTACGGTACGCGAGTTCGGGTGAACAAAAGCCGCATGGCGCCGAAGATTTACGCTGCATTTTATTTGAAGTATATATCAAACCCGTTTAGCTTAAAGATTGTGTACAAGGTGGTTTTTGTGAGCCCCGACGCGTATGTATATACGCGAGTTTGGGTGAGGGAAATTCGTATGGCGCCGAAGATTTACGCCGTAATTGTTGTTTTATATATCATACCCGTTTAGCGTAAAGATTTGGTGCAAGACGGGTTTTCCGAGCCCCGACGCGTACTACGGTACGCAAGTTCGGGCGAGGAAAATTCGTATGGCGCCGAAGATTTACGCTAAACCGAGTTTTTTCGCCATTTCGGCTGTCTTTAACTCAAGTAATTTGGATACACCCTTTTCCTGCATGGTCACACCGTACAGTACGTCGGCTTCTTCCATGGTGCCGCGACGATGGGTAATTAAGATGAACTGGGTATTTTTAGTCATACGGCGAACATACTGAGCGTAACGCGAAACGTTGACGTCGTCAAGTGCCGCTTCAACCTCGTCGAAAATACAGAACGGCGCAGGGGTTACCTTGAGTATCGCAAAAAGAAGCGCAATGGCGGAAAGTCCCTTTTCACCGCCGGAGAGCAAGTTGATGTTCTGAACGTTTTTGCCGGGCGGCTGAACCTTGATTTCAATGTCGCTGCCAAGCACGTCGCGCTCGTCCTCGAGTCGAAGCTCCGCCTTACCTCCGCCGAACAGCTCGATAAAGGTCTGCCCGAAGCAGGAGTTGATGCGATTAAACTGCTCGCGAAACTGCTCTGCCATTTTACCGGTCAAATCATCTATCATCTTATTAAGCTCCGCGCGCGAGGTTTCGACATCGCTTATCTGCCCCGATAAGAATTCGTAACGCTCGGATACCTCTTTGTATTCCTCTATTGCGGAGACGTTTACGGAGCCGAGAGCGCGGATTTGCGATTTAAGCTCTGCGAGACGCTTTGCCGCAAGGGAGTAATCGTCAATTTCTATTTCGAGAGCCGCAGCCTCGCGACGGGTGAGCTGATACTCGTCGTAAAGCTTGCTCGTCAGATTGTCATATTCGTTGCGCATTGCTATTTTGCGCTCTTCAAGACGCGCTATGTCACCGCTGAGACGTTCGCGCTCCTCGGATTTTGCGCGCTCGTGAAGCCTTAAGTCATTCGCCTGCTTTTCAAGCTCGTCACGCTGTGAAATCAGCTCGTTTATCTGATTTTGTGCGTCGCCGTGATTTGCTTTAAGAGCCTTTTCATCAGCCGAAAGCCGCTCGGTCAAGGCTCTGAGCTCTTCGTTTTTCTCTTCGATTTCGCGTATTTCTCCGTCAAGCTCCGAGAGACGGTCGAGGTGACCGGTCTTACGATTTTTAAGCCTTGTAATCTCGTCCGTGTTCGCCTCAACATCCTTTTGAAGCGAAACTATGCGAAGTCTTATTTCAGCCGCTTTTGACGCGACCTCCTCGCGATTCTTTTGAAGAGTCTTGCTGTCGCCGGTTATACTCTCAAGCTCTTTTTCCTTGTTTTCCAGCGTTTCTTTAAGCTCGTCGATTTGCGAACGAGCCGCCTCGGCACCCGAGCTTACGGACTCGATTCTCTTTTCGAGAGTCTCCTTTTCCTCCAAAAGCTCTTTAACGCCCGATGAAACGGACGCGAGCTTGTCGCTTGCAAGCTTCAATTCGCCCTCGCGGCGGATATTTTCTTCTTTAGCTCTTAAAAGGTCGCCCTCGGCGCCCTCAAGCTCCGCCTTTGCGGCAGAGGCGTCCTCCGACAAAAGCTTGTAATCCGAGAGCATCCCGTCAAGCTCTTTTTGCATTGAAGCAAGAGAGCCTTTAAGTCTTTCAATCTCATTGCCTCGGCTGAGTATGCCTGCATTTTGGACGCGAGAGCCGCCCGTCATGGAGCCGCCGGCATTTATAACCTGACCGTCAAGCGTGACTATGCGGAAGCGATACGAATATTTTTTTGCAATCGCTATGGCGGAATCTATGTCCTCGGCAACTGCCGTGCGCCCCAAAAGCCAGCGGATTATCTCCGAATATTTGTTGTCATACGACACAAGGTCGGAGGCAATGCTTACAAAGCCGTATTGGTCGTCGAGCCCCTGCTCTGAGAGAACTCTGCCCTTAATTGCGGTTATCGGCAAAAATGTGGCTCTGCCTGCGCGGTGCTCCTTTAAGAAGCCCATGGCGCGCTTTGCGTCGGTTTCATTATCTACAACAATGTTCTGCACAGCCGCTCCGAGAGCCGTCTCGATAGCAGCCGAATACTTATCCTTAACCGTTATGAGCTGAGATACGGGGCCGTATATGCCCCTGAGCGCACCTCTGCCCGACTCCTTCATAACGGCTTTTACCGCGCCGAAGTAGCCCTCCATATTTTTTTCGAGATCCTCAAGAAGGCGGACCCTGTCCTGCCCCTTGTGAAGCTCGCGCTGTTTTTCGTCTATGGCAAGCTTTACGCTGTCTGCCTTTTTGCCGCGGTTTTCAAATCGCAGAGTATAGCCGTCTATCGCGTTTTTGACGGAAACTATCTCGTCCTGTATTTCCTTAAGTTCCGCTTCCGCGTCGGCTTTGCGTTTTAAAAGCGCGTCGTAATCGTCCTTGCGCGTTCCCATGGACTCGTCTATCGCGGAAATTCTCGACCTTATCTCCTCTATGGAGGAATTTGCGGTTTCCGCCGTAACTCGGCAATCCGCAAGCCTTACGGAAAGTGCCGATATTTCACCCGAAAGAGCTGCCGCCCTATCGGAAAACTCGGAGCTGCTCAGGCGATATGTCTCCTCCTGCTTTGAGAGCTCGTCCATCTGCCTTGTTGCGTCGGCTATTTGCTCCTCTGCCTTTTGTATGCATTCCCGTGCAGCGGAAACGGCGGCGTCAATATTTTGCTCCGTCTCGTTCTCCGCAGCCTTGTCGCGGTTTATACGCTCTATTGTCTCGTTGTTATGTAAAATCGAGTTTTCGGCAACCTTTATCTGCGAATCTATATCCGAAAGCTTTTCCTCAAAGCCCGACGCCGAATTTCTGATTTCCTCCAATTTAATGTTTATGTCTCTTGTGCCGTCCGCCGCCTTGTCAATCATCTCGCCGATTTTTGAAAGCTCATCCTGAGCCTCCTTGTGCGACGCCTCGGCAATTTCTATTTTATGCTCCTGATCGCGCATTTTTTCGCCGGTCTTGTCTATCGTGTTGAGCCAAATACCTATTTCGAGATTTTTTCGCTCACCGGCAAGCACTATGAATTTCTGTGCCTTTTCGCTCTGCGCCTTTAAAGGACCTACTCTGCTCTCAAGCTCCGAGAGTATGTCGCGAAGCCTTACGAGATTTTCCTCCGCCTGCGCGAGTCTTTTAATCGCGTCACCGCGTCTGTAACGAAAATGCGAAATTCCCGCCGCTTCCTCCAGCATATCGCGGCGCTCGCTCGCCTTGGGCGACACCATATCGGCGATTTTGCCCTGCCCGACAATGGAGTAGCCGTCCCTGCCGAGGCCCGTATCCATAAACAGCTCGTTTACGTCGCGGAGACGCGCGGATTCGCCGTTCACAAGATATTCGCTGTCGCCCGAACGGTAATAACGCCTTGTGACCGACACCTCGTCGCTGTCTTTATTAAGCGAACGGTCGGTGTTGTCAAGGCGCAGCGTTACCTCCGCAAAGCCCTTTGCCTTGCGGACGTCCGTGCCCGAAAAAATAACGTCCTCCATTTTTGAGCCGCGAAGCGTTTTTGTGGACTGCTCGCCGAGAACCCAGCGCACGGCGTCGGAGATGTTGCTCTTTCCGCTTCCGTTGGGTCCTACTACGGCTGTAATGCCCTTATTAAATTCAAGTACCGTTTTATCGGGGAAGGATTTAAACCCCTGCATTTCCAGCGCTTTTAAAATCATTCTTTAAATTCCTTTAAATATCTTCTGTTATCTTTATATCGTAATCGTTTAAAAATTCGTTACCCTTTATTTTACACTGAAATCCGTTGTTTAGCAATGCTTTTTCATTTCTTTTGTTCTGTCCCTTTGCTTTCCCAATCGATTTTTCGGGGACTTCTATAACATACGGCATATCCTTAGGCAGCTTTGACAGCTCAGAGAGCATTTTTTCAAGGTAAATCTTGCCCTCGCAAAGCTCGCGGAATGCCGGATGGTATGCGCCGGCAAGGTAACCCTCATCTACATTTCCGCCGCTGTGCAGACCGAGACGGATCACCTTTATGTTGTTTTCTCTGAACATTAAAAGCAGCCTTGCGCAGAGACTCACAGCCTCATTCAGGGTTTCGGCTCTGTAGCTGCCGTCGCGAAGATAATCCGCCAAAGGTGTGTTTTCAAGAACTATCGTCGGGTAGATTCTGACCGTGTCGGGCGAGAGTGCTATCAGCCTTTCGGCGGTTTTAATACATTTCTCGTCGGTGTCGCCCATAAGCCCTGTCATCATTTGAAGTCCGAGCGAAAAGCCGTAGCTTTTTATAAGGCGCGAGGCGTTTTCGACGTCCTTTGCCGTGTGGCCGCGTCGGTTTATTTTAAGCACGCTATCGTCCATACTCTGCGCGCCGAGCTCGATTGACGTCACGTGATATTTCTTTAATATCTCAAGTCTTTCGTCGTCAATTGCGTCGGGACGCGTGGAAATTCTTATTCCGCCGAAATATCCTCCGTCGATATACGGCTTTGCCGCCTCTAAAAGAGACACCATATAATCTCTGTCAACCGCGGTAAACGAGCCGCCGAAAAACGCTATTTCCGAGGTTTCCCTTGTTACACCGCCGTTTTTGGCAATATCACAAGCCGCTGTCACATCCTCCGGTGTCAGCGGCTTTATACTGCCCGATATTGTCTTTTGATTGCAGAAGCTGCACTGATGAGGGCAGCCCGCGTGAGGCACAAAAAGAGCCACGTTTACGTGTTTCAAATTCCCATCAGCTCCAACGCTTCTTTTGCCGCCGCCTGCTCAGCCTTTTTCTTGCTGCTGCCGACGCCGGCTCCTATAACATTGCTGTTTAAATGCACCTCAACCTTAAAGTGCTTATCGTGGTCGGGGCCGCTCTCGCTGACAAGAACATACTTTAAGCTCTCGCCTTGATTTTTTTGAACGACCTCCTGAAGTATGGTCTTGTAATCCTTAAAGGACGGCTTTGCCTCAACATACGGCTCGACGAAGCGCAAAACGAATTTTTTTGCCTCGCCTATGCCGCCGTCGATATAAATTGCGGCAATTACAGCCTCAAATGCGTCCGACACAACCGACGGTCTTGTTCTGCCGCCCGTCATCTCCTCACCCTTACCGAGCAAGAGCCTGTCGCCGAGGTCTATTTCCTTGGCATACTCAAAAAGCGATTTTTCGCACACGGCGTATGAGCGCAGGCGCGTCAGCTCGCCCTCGGGAAAATTTCTGTGGTGCGAAAAAAGATATTCCGCCGTTATAAAGCCGAGAACCGAGTCGCCCAGAAACTCAAGTCGCTCATTGTCGCCCGTAGTAAGATGCTTTTCGTTTGCATACGACGAATGTGTGACCGCTCTTTCCAAAAGCGATATATTTTTAAATCTATATTGTATTTTTTCCTGTAATTCGTTAAGTCCGTTATCCATTTTAAAGTCCTTTCACTCTCACAGCCCGAGACTTTTAAGATATTCCTCGAGATCTCTCATGCCTCTTTCGGCGATTGCAGTATAACGCTCGCTCTTGTCCCTTATCTTTTCGGGGAGCGGCGGAAGCATACCGAAATTGGCCCCCATAGGCTGAAAATTCGTCACGGTTTCATCGCTTATATATCTCGCGAGAGCACCCGTGACGGTGGTATTCGGAAGCACAAGCGGCTCTTTTCCCAAAAGGTACCTTGCGGCGTTCAGCCCCGCCATAATTCCGGAGGAGGCCGATTCCATATAGCCCTCTACTCCGGTTATCTGACCGGCAAAAAATATTCTTTTGTCCGAGCGCAGAGAATATGAGGCGTTTAAAAGCCGCGGTGAATTTATAAACGTGTTTCTGTGCATAACTCCGTAGCGGAGAAATTCCGCATCGTGAAGTGCCGGAAACATGGAAAACACTCTTTTTTGCTCGCCGAATTTGAGATTTGTTTGAAATCCGACAAGATTATACATTGTACCGCCGCTGTTTTCACGGCGAAGCTGAAGATTTGCCCACGGTCTGTGTCCCGTTCTCGGGTCGCGAAGCCCTACGGGCTTTAACGGTCCGAAGCGCATGGTGTCTTTTCCGCGTGACGCCAAAACCTCAATAGGCATACAGCCCTCATACACATCGTGCCGCTTGTCAAAGGAGTGCGTTTCGGCACTCTCGGCATTTATAATTGC
>ENA-OYXY01001259-OYXY01001259.1-human-gut-metagenome-genome-assembly--contig:-NODE-1259-length-10294-cov-10.910147_pt1 | contig 10294 bp, 9 predicted proteins | sample MGYA00244058_ERZ653438 | MGnify/ENA primary metagenome ERZ653438 (study PRJEB26926, sample SAMN06165026) | human gut metagenome | biome: ENVO:00009003; feature: ENVO:2100002; material: ENVO:00002003... | reverse complement strand
TTGAAGCCCGTTGCCGGACTTCGTTGCCGACACCCTCTGTCTGGCTATTTTCATGCATGGAGGATAACTGCCTATGGCGAATAATAAGATGAATATTGAAGGAAAAAATTACTCGGATATTCCGGTGTGGCGTAGATATACGCTTACCATTGAGGAAGCAGCCAGATATTATCATATCGGCGAAGGAAAATTGAGAACGCTTATTGACACACATCCCAATGAGGATTTTTATGTGATGAACGGCAATCGTGCCCTCATTAAGCGTGAGAAATTTGAGAGGTATCTGGATCAGGCTACTGCTGTGTAAACAGAGCTGACAGATTTACCGATTTCACATGATATAACTATGCGGAGAGCTGGATTTGTGCTATGATAAGAGCGCAAGTCTGGCTCTCTTTTTTGAAAGGAGAGTTCACGATGAGTGAGAAAAGACGAGATAACCGTAATCGGATTTTGCGAGAGGGCGAGTACCAGCGTAAAGATGGGAGGTATCGGTTCCGCTATATTGATGAGGACGGAAAAGAGAAAAATGTATATAGTTGGCGTTTGGACAAGAATGACCCAATGCCAAAAGGGAAGAAGCGGGAGCCTTCCCTGCGTGAGAAAGAAAAACAGATTGAAGCGGATTTGTTTGACCGTATCGTAACAAACGGCGGCAACTATACTGTTTTGGAACTGGTAGAAAAATATGTTTCATTGAAAACAGGAGTTCGTCACAATACGGTTGCCGGATATAAAACGGTCATCAATATGCTGAAAAAAGAGAGTTTGGGGAATCTGCGAATTGATAAGGTGCGTTTGTCAGATGCAAAGGCATGGTTGATTAAGCTCCAGCAGATTGATGGACGGGGATACAGTTCCATTCATTCTATCCGGGGAGTTCTAAGACCGGCATTTCAGATGGCAGTCGATGATGACCTGCTTCGTAAAAATCCATTTGAATTTGAGCTTGCATCCGTCATTGTCAATGATTCTGTTACCAGAGAAGCGATTACCCGAAAGCAGCAGAGAGATTTGCTGAAGTTTATTCAGGAAGATAAGCATTTCAGCAGATACTATGATGCAATCTATATTCTTTTTCACACAGGGCTTCGTATCTCAGAGTTCTGTGGGCTGACAGTTTCAGAAATTGAGTATGGAGAAATGCGTATCAAGGTAGACCATCAGCTACAGCGTACTGCACAGATGCAGTATGTGATCGAAGAACCGAAAACAGACAAAGGTATTCGATATGTACCGATGACAGAAGCTGTTGCAGCGTGTTTTCGCAGAATCATTGCCAACCGAAAGACGCCAAAGGTTGAGCCGATGGTGGAAGGATATGCCGGATTTTTGTTTCTGGATAAAAACGATATGCCGATGGTTGCCCTTCATTGGGAGAAGTATCTGGAGCATATCATTCAGAAATACAATAAAATTTACCGTATCCAGATGCCGAAAGTTACCCCTCATGTATGCAGGCACACCTTTTGCTCTAATATGGCAAAATCCGGGATGAATCCAAAAACCTTGCAGTATATCATGGGTCACGCAGACATCAGTGTAACCTTGAACACTTACACCCATGTAAATTTTGATGATGCAAAGGAAGAAGTATATCGGATAGCGAATAGTTAAAAAAGCCCGTTGGTAAGGTCGCTTGCTTTACCAACGGATTTACCAAGATTGCAGGGAAAAACATAAGAAAATACGAGAAGATTTGAGAAGATACCTTAAAAAGAAAGGAAAATTCAAAAGTCGGAAAACCCTGAAATATCAAGTGTTTGAGAAGAAATACAAGACTTAAATGGAGATATAAAAAGATGATAAAAATACTTTTTATTTGCCACGGCAATATATGCCGTTCCCCCATCTCCGAGTTCGTCCTCAAGGACATGGTAGAAAAGCTCGGCATAGCAGATAAATTTGATATAGCCTCTGCGGCCACCAGCACTGAGGAGATCTGGGGCGGAAAAGGCAATCCGATATATCCGCCGGCGCAGGAAGTGCTGAGGGCGCATGGCATAGGTAAGACGGCTTATACAGACTTTAGTGGCAAGCGGGCAAGACAGGTTACAAGGCGGGATTATGAATATTATGATTACCTGCTCTGTGCAGATACAGCAAATGTGAGGAACACAATGCGCATAACCGGTCCGGACTACCAGGACAAGATACATTTGTTGCTCGATTACGCGGGAAGGCATGGACAATCTATAGCTGATCCGTGGTATACGGGACGATTTGATGAGACATACAGGGATGTGTGTCAGGGATGTGAGGGCTTTCTTGATTATCTCAGGCAAGACAATAGGTTGTAGATAATATTATCAAAATGGGAACAATGGGATATTATTGAGTGCATCAGCTGAACACAGGTGCATTTGATGTTGTCAGATTGTTCCTTTTTATTCTGACAAGGTATTGTCGGTATGTGTTTACACTCTCGAAGGCATTATTTTATATTGATTTTATATTGCTTGTTTTATATAGCAACGCCACGAAAAACGTGATATGATTTACGCGTAAATGCATGAGAGAAAATATATAAACCACCAACGGAGGGCACACAAATGGAATTATATAAAGGCAGACCGGATACAAATGAAGGACGACTTGAGAGGGAGATCAGAGTTTATGATTTCCTTGATGATCACGGCATAGAGTATTGGCGCACAGATCATGCTCCAGCAGACACAATGGAAGTTTGCAGCGAGATAGATGCGGTGCTTGGGGCAACCATTTGTAAGAATCTGTTTTTGTGCAACAGGCAGAAGACGCAGTTCTATCTGCTCATGATGCCGGGCGACAAGCCGTTCAAGACAAAGGAGATCACATCGCAGATAGGCAGCGCGAGACTTTCATTTGCATCGCCTGAGGATATGGAGAAGTATCTGGATATCAGACCGGGGGCGGTCAGCGTCATGGGTCTCATGAATGACCATGAGAATCATGTGCAGCTGCTTGTTGACGAGGATGTTATGAAGGGTGAGTATCTTGGATGCCATCCGTGTGTGAACACATCAAGTATGAAGGTCAGGACGGAGGATATATTTGGAAAGTTTCTTGAGGCGGTTCACCACGATATGATCAAGGTGACGCTCACCGGAGAATAGGAGTGGTAAAAATGATGGCAGAGCGAAGAAACGGGGGCAAGCCTCGCAGAGAAGAAAAAAATAAAACGAGTGGCAGCGTAAACGAAAGAAAAAGACAGACACATAGCAGAAAGTACGATGTAACAGGTGGAGAGAAACAAATAAAAACAGGAAGCAAAGGTAAAGCTGTACAGGGAAAACCGCGACAGGCACACTCATCACAGTATAAGCCCCACCCGAACAGCAAATGCCCTATATCCCACCTGTGCGGTGGCTGTCAGTATGTGGATATGCCATATGAGCAGCAGCTTGCCGAGAAACAGAAGTATATAGATGACCTGCTCAGCGTATTTGGTCCTGTGGACAAGATAATAGGCATGGAGAATCCGTATCACTACAGGAATAAGGTCACTGCGGCATTCAGGAGAATGAAGAGCGGAGAAATAATTTCCGGGGTGTACGAGGAGGGAACACACAATATACTTCCAGTCGAGAACTGTTATGTGGAGGATGAGAAGGCTGCGGCTATCATCAGAACATTTGCCGGACTGATAAAGTCGTTCAAGCTGCAGATATACAACGAGGATACAGGAACCGGACTTATCAGGCATTTGCAGATAAGAGTTGGAAGAAAGACCGGGCAGATCATGGTGATCATAGTCACAGCGTCGCCGGTATTTCCGTCCAAGAAGAATCTCGCAAAGGCACTTGTGACGGCTCATCCGGAGATTACAACGGTTGTTCAGAATATCAACATGAAGGACACCAGCATGGTCATCGGCGACAGGAACCAGGTCATTTACGGCAAGGGGCATATAGAGGATATTATGTGCGGAAAGCGTTTCCGTATATCACCGGGCAGTTTCTATCAGGTGAATCCGGAGCAGACGGAGGTCCTCTATGGCAAAGCCATCAAGTACGCGGATCTCAAGAATAAGGAGACCGTGATCGATGCCTACTGCGGTATAGGAACCATAGGCATAGCTGCAAGCGACCGTGCAAAGAAGGTCATAGGCGTGGAGTTGAATGAAGCCGCTGTGCACGATGCCCGGGTGAATGTGAAGATGAACAAGATACAGAATGTTGATATTTACAGCAACGACGCCGGCAGATTTATGGTCGATGTCGCTGAGGAGGGTGACAGCATAGATGTGGTATTCATGGATCCTCCGAGATCTGGAAGTACAGAGGAGTTCATGTCATCGGTCATCACACTTGGACCCAAAAGGGTTGTGTATATATCCTGCGGACCGGAGAGTCTTGCCCGGGATCTGAAATATATGACAAAGCACGGCTATCAGGTAATCAAGATGACCCCTGTGGACATGTTCCCACTCACCCGCGGGGTAGAGACCGTGGTGCTCCTCACAAGGGCGGGTGCGGTACATCGTGGATAAAATTAACAAAAAGCCGGTTCTCTATGAGTGAGAACCGGCTCCGTTTATAAAAATGGAAGGTTTTATCGTAAATTAAATCACGTTACATATATTTGACAAGCTCATCGATGATAGGAGCGTAGTGTTCGCCTTCAAGACCATAGTCTTTTTCTTTGTAGTTCCATGCGGCGCGGCCTATTCCGTACTTTTCAAATACAGAATGGATATCTTTGTACCAGTTCAGAGTTCCGTCAAGTGGTGCCTGATCTATAACACCATATTCGCCGCAGTACATAAATCCGTCTCTTTCTTCAACAGCCTTGATGCCGTCGAGAAACATTTTTTCGAACAAATCAGGTCCGATGGAATTAAGTCCAAGGCTACTCTCGGTGATGGCCCCATGCATACACCCTTCGATCTGGCGGGATTTCTCCATGTAGTCATTGAAATCCCCCGGATATTCGATATGGAAATCTGAAGGCATACCTGTTACCCAGTAAGCAGACTGGTGGGTAAATACCATTGGCTCGTAACAGTGGAAATTGTAAACTATGTTCTCATCGTTGTGATGAGGGAGAAGTTTTATAGATGTAACAGCATTGTAGCCAACCCCACCGAGCAGGATCTTGGCAGTAGGTGCTTTCGCACGGATGATCTCGATGCATTTGCTTGAGATTTCGTTCCACTCGTTTACAACGGTCGGACTTACGACCTCGTTCAGCGGCTCGAACATCATTATGTCTGCATCCTTTGCATATCTGTCTATGAGCTTTCTCCACATTCCGTAGAATCTCTCCTGAAGAGGCTTCTCATGGAAGAATTCAAGAAGATGAGCCTCATCGTCAAATATATATCCATATGTCTTGTGCAGGTCAAGGACCATGTTGAGTTTGTACTTCCGGCACCACTCAATGCATGAATCGATGTAAGCGTAGCCGTATTCCTTATCACTTCCGTCCTCGTTTTCAAAATTATCGTAATCGATAGGAAGACGAACATGGTCAAGTCCCCATGATGCTATTCTTGCAATATCTTTTTCTGTGATAAATGTGTCAAGATGCTCCTTGTCAAGTGGTCCCTGTGAAAGCCATCCACCTAAATTTACGCCTTTTTTGAATCCGTCTAAAGTTCTCATAATCTTTAACCTCCTGTGAAATAATAAAATATATATTGCACTCATTTGCCGTTCGGGAGTGCTTATCAGTTTCGTTTTCTGTGACTTTATAGTAGCATTTGCAGCTTTATGCAAATACAACAAATGTGTCATTAATATAATAATTATGCTATAGTAATATAATAGAAAGGAGGATGGACCATGAATATATCGAACGAGATCGTAAAACAGCAGTTTGTACAGAGAGAATACGGACTGGCGCACCCGACATACGACAGTGAACTTGACTTCTATCAGCTTGTCAGCAGTGGCAATGTGAAGGCACTGTCGGGTATGCTCCTCGCAGGAGAGGAGGATGCCGAGGTTCTGGCAGCCAGGGGAATATTGTCGGAGGATAAAGTCCGAAACAGAAGATATCACGAGATCGTGCTTGTGGCGATGATATCCAGATTTTGCATAGAAGAGGGCATGGAGGAGATGGAAAGCTACAATCTCAGTGACTTCTATATTAATAAGCTGGACAAAGCACAGACCACGCAGCAGGTCATAGAGATACATAATCAGATAATCATGGATTATGCCAAAAGGATGCGCCGGGTGAAGAAGAAAACAGTCATATCGCCACACTGTGTCAAGGCTATGGATTACGTATATGACCATTTGCATGAGCGGATAGATGTGCGGGAAGTGGCAGAATTTGTGGGAGTGGAACGCTCTTATCTGAGCAAACTATTTCATAAGGAGGTCGGTCAGACAATCTCAGATTACATCATGGAGAAGAAGCTTCAGACTGCCAGAAATATGCTTCTGTATTCAGATTTTTCCTGTACGGAGATATCGCAGTATCTGGCATTTGCCAGCGGAAGCTATTTTGCAAAATGCTTCAAGACAAAATATGGAGCGACTCCGAATTCATATCGCAGGATAAATTACAGGAAACACTGGAAAGAGGCGAAATCATAGTCTTGTTATGTGCTGGTATAATTGACAACATCTGTCAAAGGTTGTAGAATTACATGAGTTTTATTTGTATATATAAGGAGAATGAATAGCTATGTCATCTTTTAGATTTCATGTGGCTCTCGCAGCCGCCAAACTGAGCAAGGGACTCATCCAGCTCCTGGGTAGGAACGGTACGCATACACCTGGAGTTATCGCCCTGAAGATATGTCCGGATTTCCTGGCACAGGCGCCCAAGGCACCGCTTACGATATGTGTCACAGGAACAAATGGTAAGACCACCTGTAGTAACCTGATAACTGATGTTCTGGAGAAGGATGGAAGAAGAGTTGTCAGCAACAGAACAGGTTCCAATATCGTCCCTGGCTGTACGACAAATGTCATCAACAGCCTTACATTTACGGGAAGGGTCAGAGTGGATGCCACTGTATTTGAGGTGGACGAGCGTGCTTCAAGGCTGATACTTCCATATGTGAAGCCGGATTATCTTGTTGTAACAGGACTTTTCAGAGATTCACTCAAGAGAAATGCTCACCCTGACTATATTTTCAGTGTCATAGATACCTACTGCCCTGATTCTGCAAAGGTTATCCTGAATGCGGACGAGCTTTGCTCAAGCATGTTGAAGAAAGACAGCTACAGAGTGTTCTATGGAATCGGCAAGCAGCCTGATGACAAGACCGAGCCATACAACCTTATCGCGGATTACCAGATCTGCCCTAACTGCGGCGAGAAGCTGAAGTACAATTACCTCAGATATCATCACATCGGCGATGTGGTATGCCCGAAGTGTGGACTTCACTCACCAGACAAGAAGTATCTGGCAACCGACATAGACAGAGAGAAGATGACAATTACTATACAGGAGGGAGACAAGAAGACAGTTTATCCGCTGATCCATACAGCTCTCTTCAATATATATAATGAAGTTACAGTTATCTCGGCACTGCGCGAGATCGGTCTCTCGGCTGAGAGAATCAAGGAACTCATGGGTCAGATCCGTATACCGGATTCCCGCCACAACGAGACTACAGTGAATGGTGTTACAGTAATCCAGGCGCTCTCAAAGGGACAGAGTGCGGTTTCCTCATCCAGAACATTTGAGTATGTGGCAAATGAGGAGGGCAAGAAGGCTATCCTCCTTGCGATGGACGATCTTGAGGACAGACAGAAGAGTATAGAGTTCTCAGGCTGGATATACGATCTGGAGTATGAGCAGTTCAACAGGGATGATGTTGTACAGGTCATCTGCACAGGACCTAGATGCTACGACCACAAGGTGAGATGCTTACTGGCTGGTATCCCTGAGGAGAAGATACTCACAAATCTCAGCGAGGTCGCTGCGGCAGATGATGTGACTATAGATGGTGTTGACAGAATATATATCCTGTACGACTGTGAGAATTACGGAATGTCATGTGAGATGAAGAAGAAGATAATCAAGAGACTGGAGGGTGACAAATAATGAAGATTGAGATTTTATATCCGGAAATATGTACACTCTACGGTGACAAAGGAAATACAATGTACCTGCAGAAATGTCTGCCGGATGCGGAATTTGTGACAACAGGACTTAATGAGAAGCCACTCTTCCTCAAAGAGAATATAGACATGGTGTATATGTGTTCCATGAGCGAGAAGAGCCAGGAGCTCGTGCTTGACAGACTGATGCAGTACAAGGACGAGATCGCAGCATGCATGAAGGATGGAAAGGCGCTTTTCCTTCTGGTTGGCAATTCCATGGAACTCCTTGGTGATTATATCAAGAGAGAGGATGGAACCAGAGTTACAGGACTTGGCGTTGTTCCGGGCATGTACTCAGTCCGCCAGACTCCGAATCGTTTCAACACGCTCATCAAGGCGAAGTTCAACGATATGACACTCATCGGATACACAAGCCGATTTGCCCACACTTACGGAATACCTGATGATATGACATTCTGCAAGGTGGAGATCGGACAGGGCAGCAATCCTGATACCATGAATGAGGGAATCTGCAAGAACAGAGTAATTGCGACATACATTCATGGACCACTGCTCATTCAGAATCCTGATTTTGTACATTATCTGTTGGAAAAACTGGATGCTCCTATGAAAGAGATACCATTTGAGGCAGCTATGCGCAAGGCATATGATGTGAAGCTTGCTGAGTATGGCAAGCCTGATCTGGAGCTGTCATAATATAGAGAATTATAGTGATAATTAAGCCCCGGTGGCCTTTGATATGTACCTGAAATCCAGGACACATGTCAGTATGCTGCCGGGGATTTTATATGTAGTAATGTATAAAACTTATACATTTTGTATAGTTATGTAAACATATTGAAAAGAAAAAGATAATATGTCACAATACAGATGTTGCCACCCCTAGACAGGCTAGGAAAGGGGGCGTATGTCTTGTTGAGTTTATTAGTATCTTTTGGAATTTCTGTTGTGGCTAGTATAGTAGCATACTATATCTGCAAGTGGTTGGACAGAGACAGGTAGCTGGCAATCAGCCCAAGGAGTACGTCGCCTTTGAAAGACGGAGAAAACCCCAGTAGTAGGCGCTACTGGGGTTTTTGTTGTACTATGGGTTAGTACATCTTGAAAATATTAGTATCTTTGTCTGCCGACATTATAGCATATGAGTTCTAACTCTGCAATATGCTTTCCCTTACACATCTTAATGTTTTTTCAGATGTATCAACTCAAAAGAAAGTAGTATAATGATATCGCAAGAAGAAAAATGCGCGACGCGAAGCTGCATTTGTTTTTTCTTGCGATATCAACGAGAACCCGTTCGGCGGAGCCGAACATGGAGCGCGGCAGCGCGAGGGTTCGAGTCTGCAAAAAGCAAGAAGAAAAAGCGCGACGCGAAGCGGCATTTGTTTTTTTCTTGCGATATCAACGAGAACCCGTTCGGCGGAGCCGAACATGGAGCGCGGCAGCGCGAGGGTTCGAGTCTGCAAAAAGCAAGAAGAAAAATGCGCGACGCGAAGCGGCATTTGTATTAGTAAATGCGAAGCGGCATTAGTTTCTGTAAATCGGGGTATATTATTCATAAAAACAAATGAAGAGACAATGTGAAAGGAGCAGTGGGTTACATGTTAAAGGACTGGAACAAGCCGGAGCGTCCATCGGATGAGGAGATAGACACTCGGTTAAAGATTGCCAGAGAGAATCTGACACGCAATCAGATCAAGGTAAAGGAAGGTAAGATACCTGTATTTGTCATATTTGAGGGCTGGGGAGCCGCAGGTAAGGGAAGTCTTGTGGGAAGGATCATAAAGAATATGGATCCGAGATTTTTCAACGTTGAGTCAGTGAAGTATTCCACAGATGAGGAAAAACGCAGACCATTCCTGTACAAGTATTTTACGAGAATACCGGAACAGGGGGAGTTTGTATTTCTGGATGGTGGATGGATGAGGGACATAGTAGGTGGCAAGATGTCTGGAGAATTGTCAGACAAGGAATACCGGAAGAGAGTTGACAGCACCAAGAGATTTGAGAGGACTCTGGCGGACAACGGATATCTGGTCATGAAATTTTTCTTCCAGATAGACAAGCATGAGCAGAAGAAGAGGCTTGAAACACTTCTTGAAGATGATACTACAAGCTGGAGAGTGTCTAAGCATGATCTGAAGCAGAACAAAAAGTATGACGAGTATCTTGAGGCATTTGACAGCTTTATGTATGACACCAATCTGTCAAATGCACCGTGGTACATGATAGATGCAAAGGAGAGAAAATGGGCAGAACTTCAGATACTCGATATCATCAATCAG
>ENA-OYXY01001257-OYXY01001257.1-human-gut-metagenome-genome-assembly--contig:-NODE-1257-length-10301-cov-6.183486_pt1 | contig 10301 bp, 9 predicted proteins | sample MGYA00244058_ERZ653438 | MGnify/ENA primary metagenome ERZ653438 (study PRJEB26926, sample SAMN06165026) | human gut metagenome | biome: ENVO:00009003; feature: ENVO:2100002; material: ENVO:00002003... | reverse complement strand
TATTATTTACATCATTTTTCTTATTTACACCATCTAAGGACTTCATTGTCGGGAACAGTAATACGTCCCTGATTGCCTGGCTATCTGTCAGAAGCATTACAAGACGGTCGATTCCGTATCCGATTCCACCTGTTGGCGGCATACCGATTTCAAGTGCGTTGAGGAAGTCCTCATCAGTGTGCTCTGCCTCATCATCGCCTGCCGCTGCGTTGGCATCCTGTGCTGCGAAACGCTCACGCTGGTCGATTGGGTCGTTGAGCTCTGAGTATGCGTTACACATCTCCCATGTATTACAGAACAGCTCGAAACGCTCTACCTTTGTAGGGTCGCTTGGTTTCTTCTTGGTGAGAGGTGATATCTCGATTGGGTGATCCATGATAAATGTTGGCTGGATAAGCTCTTTCTCGCAGTACTCCTCGAAGAAGAGGTTTACGATGTCACCCTTCTTGTGACGCTCCTCATACTCGATATGATGCTCGTCTGCAAGCTTCTTTGCGGCTGCATCATCAGGTACCTGGTCGAAGTCAACACCTGCGTATTTCTTGATTGCGTCTATCATTGTCATTCTTGCGAATGGCTTTCCAAGGTCGATCTCCACGCCGTTGTATGAGATTTTTGTCGAACCGCATACCTTCTCAGCGAGGTAACGGAACATTGACTCTGTCAGCTCCATCATGCCCTCGTAGTCTGTGTATGCCTGATAAAGCTCCATAAGTGTGAACTCAGGGTTGTGACGTGTGTCTACGCCCTCGTTACGGAAAACTCGTCCGATCTCGTATACTCGCTCAAGTCCTCCGACGATGAGTCTCTTTAAGTAAAGCTCAAGGGAAATACGAAGCTTTACATCCTCGTTCAATGCGTTGTAGTGTGTCTCGAATGGTCTTGCTGCGGCACCACCTGCGTTTGAGACAAGCATAGGTGTCTCAACCTCCATGAAATCACGGCCTGCAAGGAAGTTACGGATTTCCTTGAGTATCTGTGAGCGCTTGATAAATACCTCTTTGCTCTCCTGATTCATGATAAGGTCTACATATCTCTGACGGTATCTGGTGTCTGTGTCTGTCAGTCCATGGAACTTCTCCGGGAGTATCTGGAGTGATTTTGAAAGCAGTGTTATCTCCTCTGCATGGATTGAGATTTCGCCTGTCTTTGTTCTGAAGGCGAAGCCCTTTACACCGTAGATATCACCGATGTCTGATTTCTTGAAGTCTGCGTATGAGTCCTCTCCGATATTGTCCCTTGCCACATATACCTGGATATTGCCCTTTAAGTCCTGGATATTGCAGAAAGAAGCCTTACCCATGACACGCTTGAACATCATACGTCCTGCGATGCTTACCTCGATTGGCTTTGCATCCATGATTTCTCTTCTCTCGTTGTAATCGTTGTTGATTACCTCTCGCTTTGCAGCGTCATCCAAGCCCTCAACATCCGGAGCCTTTCTGTCACCGAGAATCTCAGCCTCATGAGCATTGTAAAGCTCCTTTACATCGCTGCTGTGATGAGTGACATTGTACTTTGTAATCTGGAAGGGATCCTTTCCTGCTTCCTGTAAATTCTGTAATTTTTCACGGCGGACCTTAAGGAGCTGGTTTACGTCCTGCTGCTGTCCACCCTTGTTATTATTCTGATTTGCCATTTTTTACCTCTTTTAGTTCTCTTCTGCTCTCTGGATCTCGAGTACCTTGTATGTGAGCTCTCCTACCTGAGTCTCAACAGTTACAGTATCTCCGACTTTCTTTCCAAGAAGAGCTTTACCTACAGGTGACTCGTTTGAAATCTTGCCCTTTAAGCTGTTTGCCTCTGTTGAACCAACGATTTTGTACTCAAGCTCCTCATCAAACTCACAATCTAAGATGCGGATCTTACATCCGATAGAAATTTTGTCAAGGTCAACTTCCTCCTCAACAACAACCTCTGCATTTTTAAGGATTTTCTCGATTTCCTCAATACGAGCCTCGATATCGCGCTGCTCATCCTTAGCTGCATCATACTCAGCATTCTCAGATAAATCACCCTGCTCACGAGCCTCCTTGATCTTCTGGGAAACCTCTTTACGCTTAACAACCTTTAAATGCTCAAGCTCATCCTCGAGCTTCTTAAGACCTGCATATGTCAGAATATTTTTCTTGTTATCCATGATTCTTACCCTTCTATCTTCTTTTTTTATTTTTGATATTTATTGTACTCATCTAGTATATTAACTTCCCACACCAAGGTCTTCAATACCGGAAAGTATACAGTATGTTCCGAAGAAAAATATGAACTGCCACGGAGTCCCATAACACTCGGCAACGGAAACCCGGCAGCAAAGAAAAACCCTCTATCCGCGATTCGCACCCGTGGCTAACTTCATATTTTTCTGAGGAATATCCTGTATGCTATGCCGGTAACTTCGATAAACTGAATGTGGGAAGTTTCACATACTAAATTTAAAGCCTATTTTAACGCGTGTATTATAATTGAAAATCCCCACGCTGTCAAGGATTTGGCCGATTTCAATTTCGAAGCTTTTCCTTATACAAAAGCTCCTCAAGCTGTTCTAAGCTCTCCACAGTATTCACTGCCGCGCGCAGCCTTGATGAATGCGGATATCCTGCCGTATACCACGCTGTGTGCTTTCTCATCTCGTGTATTCCCGTGTACTCGCCCTTGAACTCTATCATCATGCGTGCATGGCGCAGTATCATCCGGCGTACTTCCTCAAAGGATGGCTTTTCCTGATGCTCGCCGGTCTCAAAGTAATGAAGTATCTGTGAGAAAATCCATGGATTGCCCTGCGCTCCCCTGGCTATCATAAAGCCGTCGCAGCCTGTCTGCTCCTGCATTCTTATGACATCCTCTGCGCAAAGCAGGTCTCCGTTTCCTATGACCGGTATTGAGACAGCCTCTTTTACCTGCCTTATGATGTCCCAGTCGGCTTTACCGGAGTAGTACTGCTCTCTGGTCCTGCCATGCACTGCGACTGCGCTTGCGCCGCTTTCTTCAGCCACATGTGCCAGCTCTACTGCGTTGACATGCTCATCATCGAAGCCCTTTCGTATTTTTACGGTGACCGGCTTATCTATCGCTTTTACTATGCTCTCTATAATCTGACCTGCAAGAATCGGATTTTTCATGAGTGCTGAGCCCTCACCGTTGTTTACGATTTTGGGCACCGGACAGCCCATGTTGATATCCAGTATGTCAAACGGTCTTTCCTCTATCTGCTTTGCTATCTGAGCCATTATCTGCGGGTCTGAGCCAAACATCTGGAGTGAAACAGGCTTTTCTCTTTCATCTATGGAAAGAAGCGACTCTGTATTTTTGTTTTTGTACAAAATTGCCTTGGCGCTGACCATTTCCATACATAAAAGGCCGGCTCCCTGCTCCTTGCACAATAAGCGAAATGGCAGGTCTGTCACGCCTGCCATAGGTCCCAGTATCAGGTTGTTTGGGAGTGTCACACTTCCTATCTGAAGCTTTCGTATCTGATGAATATCCATACTATTACTTCACTCCCTTGCGGTTCTGCTTGCGATACACGAGGTTTATGCCCTTTAATGTCAGATCCGGATCGTATACATCCACGTTTTCTGTCTCATTGGATATTATTCTGCCGAGTCCGCCGGTCACTACAACCTTTGCATCGTACATGCCAGTTTCTTCCTTTACCTTGTTGATGATGTACTCTGTCTGTCCTATCTGTCCATACACAAGTCCCGCCTGCATGCTGGTGATAGTGTCCTTTCCGAGGATATTATCAGGCTTTTTAATCTCTATCTCAGGAAGCTTTGCCGCATCCTCCCAGAGTGCCTTGGCAGAGATACGTATGCCCGGTGCTGTGATTCCTCCCATGAAGGTACCGTTTTCATCGACCATATCGTAGGTTGTTGCTGTGCCAAAATCTATGACCAAAACAGGTCCTCCATATAATTCATATGCAGCTACGGCGTCTACTATACGGTCTGCGCCAATTTGCTGCGGATTTGGTGTGGCGATACGGATGCCTGTTTTGATGCCCGCCTCCACGATTATCGGCCTGATATTGAAGTATTTTATTAGGCCATTCTGCAGTGAATGCATGATATTCGGTACGACGGAGCAGATGATTGCATCATGTATGTCGTCCATGCCTACCTGATTTCTTTCAAGCAGAGTGCTCAGAAGCATGCCATATTCATCCGATGTACGTGGCATTTTGGTTGTAATTCTAAAGCTTGCTTTTATCCTGTCACCATCAAACACGCCGCATGTTATGTTTGTATTTCCTACGTCCAGTGCTAAAATCATGTGTTATTCCTCCTCGAGTCCTTCTCCCAAAAATACTATGCGATAATACGTCTCTATCGACTCGAGCAGCTCTCTTCTCTCGTTGCGGTACTGCTTTATCTTTAGCACGCTTCCTATCTCGTCATAGAAAAAGTCGTTTTCCTTGCAGGATGTTCTGAAATCGAGGTTTCCGTCCTCATCAAACACCAGCTCCAGTATGCCTCCCACATCCTCTGTATACAGGACGCACATGATTTTGAGCTCGTCCCTTATAGTCTGTGGAAGTCCGTTAAAATTCTCGTTCAGATAATATTTTTTCTGATATGCGTTTGACACGCAAAGTACTACCTCTTTAGACATATCCGTATATTCCTCTCACTGATACTTCTCCGCTTGAAACCAGCTTGCGCGATTCCCATGTTTCCACGATCAGCTCGCCCTTAGGCGTGATGCCCATCGCTTTTCCGTCAAACGGCTCCTTCGGATCCAGTACCCTTACTGATTTGTTCCTGTTGACCAACAGCTCATCATACTCCCTGACGAGGGCTGAAAGGTCCTGCGTCTTTAAAAATGTGTCATAATACTGCTCAAAGTATGACATGGTCTCTGCGATTATCTGCGCACGGTGAAATCTTTTGCCACCTGCTTCTATCATGAGTGAGCTCGCCATCTGACTGATTTCCTCCGGAAAGCTCTCATTATGCACGTTGATACCGATACCTACAACAATATGGTTGATGTAGTCAAACTGCGCATTCATCTCTGTGAGTATGCCGCACACCTTTTTGCCGTTTACCACAATGTCGTTTGGCCACTTTATCAGGGCTTCCTCGCCGGTAACGCTTGTTATTGCCTTTGCGACAGCAAGCGCTGCCACAAGCGTGAGCATGGATGCATTGTTGGGATTGATATCAGGCTTTATCATAAGTGTCATGAAAATACCTGTGCCGGACGGCGATACCCAGCTGCGGCCGCGGCGCCCCTTGCCTGACTCCTGTTTGTCCGCTACAACTAAGGTGCCGCTCGGATAGCCTTTTTCGGCAAGCTCCTGAGCCTTGGTGTTGGTGGAATCTATTGTATCAAAATACAACACTTCCTTTGCCACCCATTCTGTGTGCATGAGGCTTTTTATCTCTGCCTCTGTCATCAGATCCGGCGCTGTCATGAGCCTGTAGCCCTTATTCTGTTGTGCCTCTATCTCATATCCGGCTTCCTTTAGCTGGTTTATGGCCTTCCACACAGCTGTGCGCGATACTCCGAACCGGTTGCATAGCTCCTGCCCTGAAATATAGCCGTCAGCGCTGCGTAGAAGTCTAAGTATTTCTTCCTTCATACTTTATTCCTTAGCTTTCCGTCAATCTTTTGTTGCGGTCATTGCTTGCCGTACTAATCAGCAAGTGTTGCACGCATGATTGCCTTGATTGAGTGCATACGGTTCTCTGCCTCATCAAATACCACTGAGCGCTCTGACTCAAATACCTCGTCTGTCACCTCAAGCTCGCTCAGTCCAAACTTCTCATAGACCTGCTTGCCGATTGTGGTCTTTAAATCATGGAATGCAGGCAGACAGTGCATAAAGATTGCGCTATCCTTTGCATTTTCAAATGCTTTTGCATTTACCTGATATGGCTTTAAGTCGTTAATTCGCTCTGCCCATACCTCTTCCGGCTCTCCCATTGATACCCACACATCTGTGTAGATGACATCTGCGTCCTTTGTGCCCTCTGCCACATCCTCTGTGAGTGTGATTGATGCGCCGGTTGTTTCTGCAACGTCCTTACAATATTTTACAAGCTCATCATTTGGGAAATATTTCTTGTTTGTGCATGCCACGAAGTCCATGCCAAGCTTTGCACATGTGACCATGAGTGAATTGCCCATGTTGTATCTTGCATCGCCCATGTATACAAATTTCACGCCCTTGAGTCTGCCGAGGTGCTCACGTATTGTAAGCATATCTGCTATCATCTGTGTCGGGTGGAACTCATTTGTCAGGCCGTTCCATACCGGTACGCCTGCGTATTTAGCCAGCTCCTCCACGATTTCCTGTCCGTATCCACGGTACTCGATTCCGTCAAACATTCTGCCGAGCACGCGCGCTGTATCGGCGATACTCTCCTTTTTGCCTATCTGTGAACCGCTTGGGTCAAGGTATGTGACATGCATTCCAAGGTCATGTGCCGCTACCTCAAAAGAGCAGCGAGTTCTGGTACTGGTCTTTTCAAAAATCAGCGCTATATTCTTGCCTGTGAGGTCATCATGTCTGATGCCTTTTTTCTTCTTTTCCTTCAGCTCCTGTGAGAGGTCAATCAGATAAGTAATCTCTTCCGGAGTGTAATCCATAAGTTTTAAAAAGTTTCGTCCCTTTAACTGCATTGCTCTTGCCTCCTGGGTTTTATTTGCATCGTTTATAGATGCAGGTTGCTATAATTTATATCTGTAGGTTGCTATAATGATGTCATTTTACTCTATTTTGTGGTATGTTGCAAGAGGTTTGAAGCATTGACGCTCTGACTGTAAAACCACGCCGTACAAATAATTAAAGAGGCTGCAAATCAACAAGCTTTGTTGATTTGCAGCCTCTTTGTTATTTCTTTATATCGGCTGTATATTATCTGAACTTCATATTTCCGATTGATATTCCTGAGCCGTGGTCATTGAAGGATGTGCATCCTCCTGTGTTGTCCACTCCGGACATTGCCTCCTGTGCTGCACTGTAGCATGAAGAAGAAATGCGTCCGCTAAGCTTTCTTGCGAGCTTTCCTGATGATGCCGGTCCAAACTGGCCTTTCTGGTAAATAACACCTGAGATGCTGTTTGGATATGAGCTGCTCTTTACTCTGTTGATGACTGCCGCTCCTACTGCAAGCTGACATTCATAGCTCTCTCCGCCTGCCTCGCACTCGATAATTGCAGCAAGAAGTGTCAGGTCATCTGCTCCTGCACTTACCGCCTCGCCCTGTGTGGTCTCTGTTTTCTTTGATTCCTTTGCTGCTTTTGCAGCTTCTTTTGCTGCCTTTTCTTCTGCGGCCTTTCTCTCTGCCTCTTTCTGTGCAGCTATCTGAGCCTGTTCCTCTTCAATTGTGATACCCACTCTTGTGTTAAGGGAACGTGTCGCATAATCTGCTGCGATATATCCTGTCTGTGAATCGCTTACTACTGCAATCCAGCCATCCTGTGCCTGTGCTGCGCGGTCCACCTGATAGGTCTTGCCCTGGTCAGCTACCTCTAAGGCCTTGCTGTTTGTATCTGCTGCCTCTCTCACACGAAGTCCGTCTGTATTTACTGTGGCGATTTCTCCGCATGTGTCGTAAGCATAGCTTAGTGCGTCAGTTCCGGTCACACAGTAAGAAACATTAACGTATCCGTCTACATTTCCTGACTTGATGTGAGCCCATGTGCCATCGTTTTCTACGATGTCTGCCACACTTCCTTTATATAGTTTTCCAACAATATCTGACTGTTCATCGGCCTGTGCTCTTACGTTGAGTGATTCTTCAACGTTTGGCATAAGCTTTGTCTGCCATTCCTGCTGCTCCTGTGTGAGCTGTGGCTGTGCCTCCTGCTGTGCATCCTGTGCTGCTGCCACCATCTCAACATTTTCTTTTTCTACTGTAACAGCATTCTCTGCTGTGAGACCCTTCTCATAATCAAAAAGAGTCGCTGCCACGCCAGCATAACTATTATAACCAGTATGCTCTAAACCAGTGTTTGCTAGCACCTTATCCTCTGCTTTGACCTCAGAGCGTCCGCTGTTAGTAACCGCGGTAACCGTCAGCATAGCGCACAATCCACAGACCGTAATGCTCTCGATTACTTTTTTGTTTAGCTTCATATAATCCTCCATATGGTGTAGTATATGTTGTTTTTGTTAAGTTTATTACACCTATGTTGCATTTGTTACAACTTTGTTACAGTCGGTATAATATCACAGTAATAGCATTTTGTCAAATTTCATGGAAAAATCTCCTGAAGCACCGAAGAAATCACTCCATTCTGATGTGCCTTATGCTCTATCTCCAGCTTGTCGCTTTCGCTTCTCGACAGCTCGTCTATGTAGTCGCTCACCTGTTTTTCTATTTTATAAATCTCGTTGCTCAAAAGTTTTATCCTGTGTGAGAGTGCGAACAAGGTCACAATGACTGTCAGCATGAAAAGTGCAAGCATTATCGCAAGTATGCCTCCTGCCACGATGTCCATATTGTCCATTGATAATTCCATATTAATGTGTCCTCCCTACTATTCTTTTTCCGATACATCATTCAAAATTTAACTTAACCTATAACGCAGGATGATGTACTATTGATTATTATAACCAATTCACTTGAACTTAACAGTTCCTATCGGTCGCAAGTTTCGACATTTGTTTGGTATTACAGGGCAAACTTTCACCGGTAACTTGGTATTGACTTTTATTGTGTTGAGTATAATATAAATATGAGACAAACAGGAATGCAAGAAAGGATACATATATATGAAGAAAATAGTTATGACAGGCGGCGGTACTGCAGGTCATGTCACTCCAAATATAGCTCTTATGCCGGCACTTAAGGAGGCCGGATACGACATCGAATACATTGGCTCAGTCAACGGAATGGAGAAGGGGCTGATCGAAGCCCAAAAGATTCCTTACCACGGCATTTCATCAGGAAAGCTGCGCCGATACTTTGACTGGAAGAACTTTACAGACCCGTTCCGCGTGTTAAAGGGCTACGGTCAGGCTGTAAGCCTCATGAAAAAACTCAAGCCTGATGTAGTATTTTCTAAGGGTGGCTTCGTTTCCGTACCTGTCGTGCTTGCCGCAAAGCACTGCCATGTGCCTGCCATCATCCACGAGTCGGATATCACACCGGGACTTGCCAATAAAATCGCCATAAAGGGTGCCAAAAAGGTCTGCTGCAATTTCCCTGAGACCATGAAATATCTGCCTGCAGACAAGGCTGTGCTCACCGGATCACCTATCAGACGCGAGCTTTTTAGCGGCGTTGCGGAAAATGCCATAAAGCTTTGTAATTTTCCTGACCACAATAAGCCTGTAATCCTCATCATCGGAGGAAGCCTCGGCTCTAAAAAGGTTAATGAAGCTGTCCGTGAGATTCTTCCTGAACTACTAAAGGATTTCTATGTGATTCACCTCTGCGGAAAGGGCAATCTGGACAATAAGCTCGCCGGAATCACAGGCTATGCACAGTTTGAGTACGCCAATGCTGAGCTCACCGACATGTTTGCTCTGGCTGACATGGCTATTTCAAGAGCCGGAGCCAACTCCATCTGCGAGCTGCTTGCTCTGCACAAGCCAAACATACTGATTCCTCTTTCTGCTGCTGCCAGCCGCGGAGACCAGGTATTAAATGCAAAATCCTTCAAAAAGCAGGGCTTTTCATATGTCATCGAGGAGGAGGAGCTCACAAAGGATTCTCTGCTTAGCGCAGTAAAAGAGGTGTACGGCAACAGGGATAAATATAAGGATGCCATGGCAAAAAGCGGTCAGATGGATTCCATCGCTACTATCATCGATTTGATTAACTCTCAAGTAAAGAAGTCGTCATAGGGTTAGAGTCTGTTTAAAGCGTCATTGCATATCATAAAAAAGAAAAAGCCCGGATATGAACTACATTTGCATATCCGGGCTTTTTGTTTTTTAATAATGTGTAACTATTAGCAGCTATTACATGCTCATCTCATCACAGATTGTCTTCATCTCATCATCAGTGAACTCCTTGTGATTCCACTCTATGACATTTTTGTTGTCATCTGACTCATATCTTGGAATCAGGTGCATATGGAAATGGAATACCGTCTGGCCGGCCACCTCTCCATTGTTCTGTACCAGGTTGTAGCCTTCACAGCCAAGCACATCTTTCTCGTGTGTCATAATCTTCTTTGCAAGCTTTGCTGCCTTGGCAAGTGTCTCATCCTCAATCTCGAAAATATTTGCATAATGCTGCTTTGGAAGGATAAGTGCATGTCCCTTTGTAGCAGGACTTGCATCGAGTATTACCTCTGTCTCTTATACACATCTCCGAGCCCACGAGACCGTACTAGATCTC
>ENA-OYXY01001248-OYXY01001248.1-human-gut-metagenome-genome-assembly--contig:-NODE-1248-length-10368-cov-3.985455_pt1 | contig 10368 bp, 5 predicted proteins | sample MGYA00244058_ERZ653438 | MGnify/ENA primary metagenome ERZ653438 (study PRJEB26926, sample SAMN06165026) | human gut metagenome | biome: ENVO:00009003; feature: ENVO:2100002; material: ENVO:00002003... | reverse complement strand
GTCTTTTCTCTTGTAAATGTTCATTATATTCTTCATTTTATCGCCCTCCTCGTACTGAAATTCTGACGGCTGAAAACTTTATCAGCCGTGTTTTTTTGATAATTTTTTTTATTTTGACTTTACAAAAACCATTTGATGTGATATAATGTGCTTAAATTCTATCACATTAGTCAAAATAGCGATCAAAATCGCCTTAAATAGTCTTTCGCAAAGGTGCAGATTTTGCGAAATAAAAACAGCTGATCTATGCATTCACAAGCACAGATCAGCTGTTTTTCTTTATTGTATATCCATATGATTTTCTTCTTTCTCTCCCAACTCCATTTTCTTTTTGCGAATAACCCTCATCTGTTTTCTGTCAACTCTGCTTTGTAGGTCTTTACGATCGTTGTCATAACTATCCTGAATACACCTATTAAGACTAACAAACAAACTAAAAATCGTATTTGCAAGCAGATCATTCTCAAACTTCGATATGTTGTCCAGCATAGCCCGTGCATATTCATTGCCGTCATTTGCAGACTTTGTAAACCATTCGATAGCTTGTTCCTTATCCTTTGTAAGTCCCGCTGCACCGAAAAGATAGATTCTGCCAAGAGCAAATATCTTTCTGCTTTGTCCGGATTTTGAGGCATTATCTCCCCCTGCAAATAAATTTTGCCTAATCTGTAACAAGCAATGACATCTCCGCTGTCAGCACACTCGGTAAGCAAGGCTATTCCTTTTTCAAAGTCCTGTTCCAAATGCTCTCCTGAAATATATTCAAGTGCAAGAAACCTCTTTGCATTAATGTTTTTAAGTTTGACAGCTTTCTCAAGCAATTTTACTGCACTATCTGTATTCTGCGGAATGTGTTCACCTATCAAAAGTGCTTTGCCATACTCAAACAAGCCGTTCTTGTTATTCATTTCAGCTGAACGTCTGAAGTATTCGATCGCTTTTGTAACGTCTGAGTCTGTTCCAAGTCCAAGCTTGAACATCTGTCCCAATTTGTAAAACAGATCGTCGTTCGCCATATCATCGTTTTCGATTTTCAAAAATCCCGACAAAGCTTGTTTGTAATATCTCTGTGCTGTATCATTATCTTTGGTTACATACTCTCCATATCTGTACATTTGAGCGATAGAATAAGCCGCATAAGGCTGACCCTGAGAGGATGATCTCTGATACCAAAGAAAAGCCTGCGACAGATCTTTCTTCACTCCGCTGCCATAGTAATACAGGTTTGCAAGGCTGAACTGAGCAAACTTGTTTTTCTGTTTTGCCGATCTTTCAAACCACTCAAAGGCTTTTTCATAATCCTGCTCCGTACCAAGACCATAACAAAACATTTTGCCAATACGATACTGAACATATGGCTTTAATTTCTTTGAGCTTGGCTCGACTTCAAGAAAGCCTTTTAACGCTTCCGAATAATATCTTAGCGACTTTTCCTCATCTTTTGCACCAAGCTTGTCAGTTGAATGTAACTTCCCTAAATCGTGAATAGCAAGAACATTGCCTGACTTCGATTCAGTAAGCAAAAGCTGTTCCGCTTTTTGAAAATCCTCAAGCTTGGATTTCTTATCATAAATCAGCTTGCAGGCTTCTTTGTAGTTATTGCTCCACTTTAAATAATAGTTGCTTTCGGCAACGAAATCTGTTGTGACTGTATTTTCAAATGGTTCCGTTTCATCAACAAGCTGAGAAATCACAACATCTGGATCATCAATATCGGACACTGTCAGTTCAGTGTCTTGAACTACTGCATCGACTACACGGTTATTCATATCAAGCACAGTCCTGATTATCATATTTCGCACAGGCTGAAAAACCTTATTGTCGGTAAGCGCAGGCAGTTCTTTTTCCTTTTGCGTATAAGTCTTGCACTTTAACCGCTCCAAGCTGCACCATTTTTCATAGAGCTGACGGATATTCTCATCTTTTGCAAGCTCCGAAAATATATTGTTGACCGTTTTCTTGACATCCGGCGGAAGATAGCCATAAACTTTTTTGCCTTTCACATTCTGTAATTGGATATATAGTTTTCTGATAAGTTCTTCAAGCTGTGGATCTGTATGCTCATTACTTGCAATCCTATTTACAATGCTTTCAAATTCGTTTTTGGAAACCGCTTTCAATTCATCACGGCTTACTGTCTGTTCCTGATAAATGCTTTGCAGATCATCGTGAAAAATATCGTTTGCAAATGCTGAACGTATCTGATCTATGCCCTTAGTAGTTAAAAATCCCTGCTTTGGATTCGTCGAATACACAAGCAGATGAATATGGGGATGATGAGTTGTGTCATGGAACGCGGCATACCATTTCAGATTGCAGAGCGGAATCCGCTGAGCTTTTGTAATATCGGAAATATGCCTTTTTACAAGCTCTCGCCATACCTCCGAATTATCATAGCCGAGACGAATAGCGTCCTCACGGCGAAGTGAAACGACGTGCGACCAAACATTGCCTTTATGCTCAGCTATCTCATTTGCCGCCCGGTTAAGAATTATAGGCTCGTCCTTTTCGTTAAACAAGCCGTGCGAACCTCTCTTTTCAACGCCCGGACGCATAGCCATATATCCGACAAAATTCTGTCGGTTTCCAACCACGTCTGCATTGCGTTCTACTATCGTGCTTATCAATTCACCGGCATTCTCAATGGTCGGCTCTCTTTCATAGTCCTCATACTCAAGGTATCTTTTGGATTCAGGAAAGTCGTTTATCAGGTCGTTAATAAGCTGCTCTTGATTTTTAGTTGCATTGGTATTTCTGTCAACAAATTTTTGACTTCGTATCTCGACAGTTTCACGGGTAGCAATATACTTTGTATAATTTCTGCGTTTTGTTTTATTTTTCTGATTTCCGCTTTTCAGATAACGGCTCGTAACGATAAGCTGCGACATTTTACACCTCCCTTATGATAATAAGCACCGCAAAGTTACATTTCACTACATTTCACCAAATAATTTTGACATTTCACAGCACGATGTATTCTTATATGATATAATATAACTGGTTATAACATATCACTGAAAATCCATTTTGTTTCTTGGGTGCTTGGTCTTTAAGATCTCCTTTTGCTTTGATGATGTAACGTGCGTGTAGATCTGAGTCGTAGTTATCGAGCTGTGACCCAACATTCTTTGTATGTAACGAATGTCCACGTCCTCTTCCAAAAGCAGAGTCGCAAACGAATGACGGAACATATGAGGCGTTATGTGCATTTCAACACCACATTGACTGCAATAGGAACTCAGCATATTTCTTACGGACTGCTCTGTCATTCTTCTGCCGAGCTTATTGACGAAGAAGTACCCTGACACGGCGATCTTATCTTCAAAAAGCAGTCTGTACCTTTTAAGTATGCTGAGCACAGCCATATTTTCCACGGGTATAAGGCGTTCTTTTGAACCTTTGCCGTAAAACTTAACGGAGCGTCCTAAAAGATCAACATTTTCCGGTTTAAGAGTACATATCTCAGCTATCCTTGCACCTGTAGCAAAAAGCAATTCAATTACAGCGGCATTTCTGACGGCACATTTCATTTGGTAGGCACTTTGGGCTGAACCTATCTGCTGATAAGAAAAGGAAATTATCTTAGCGATCACGTCGAGAGGTATCGTTTTGGGCAGCAGCACAGGCTCTCTGATCGAAGTTTCAAGCTTATCAAATGGGTTAAATTCTATGTAGTCTTGCAGCAAAAGGAAGTGGATAAAAGCTTTTAGAGTAGCAAGCTTACGCTTAACAGTTTTCGGCTTGTACTTTTTATTCAGGCACTCTATGTAATCCCACAATGCTTGTTTGGAAAGCGTATCGGAAAACAGCACATACTGCGAAAGGTCAATTTTGTATGCACGAACAGTTTTGTCGCTAAGCTTTTTATGGTAACGGCAATAATCAAGAAATTGGTCTACAAAAGGTCTATATTCAAACATCAAAACAGCTCCTTAAAATTTTATGAGGCAAAGCAATTTGGTCAACATTCACAAAAAGCACAAATGCTTACGAATAAAATTGCTTTTAAACCTACCTTATATTATATCAGAGTTGTTTGAGTTCGACAAATTTAGACGATTTGTGAATTTTTACAAAGTTTTCAAAAGTTGATTGACTTTTTTAGGAAAGTGTGATATGGTGTTATATGTGACGAGGGTTATTGAAGGATAACTCTTTATTATCAACCGTTAGAGGAGGAAGTAAAATGGAAAGATATATAGTATTAATTACGATGCACGCCGATCCGGCAATGGCTCCTGGATATGATGAATGGGGAGGAACTCATACGTACATGAAAGAGTTGCTAGATGAGTTCGGAAAAAGAAAAATTAGGTGTCTGATGTTTACAAGAAGATCCATGCAGTACCTTCCTTACGAAGAACAGTATAATGAATATTGCACAGTCTATCGTTTAACAAATGGTGACAATGAACCAATGAGTAAAACGCTTTTAAAGAAATATCATTCTCAAAACGTGGAACAAATTCTTGAAATAATAAAGAAGCAGGGTAGACTGCCTGAAAAGCTTCATAGTGTATATTGGAACAGTGGAAGAATCGCAGCTGATTTAAGTGAAAAATTAGAAATTCCTTTTGTTCATAGCATCATATCTAATTCAAGGGGAAGAGTAAAGCGTGGAGCTTATGAACCAATGCCCGAGCGTGAATTTTATGAGCAAGAAATTTACGATAAAGCACAATGGCTTATTTGCGTTTCCGATGATGAGGCAGCGGATCTTATGACCCTGTATAATGTTGATAAAGATAAGATCGTAGTTGCGGGACAGTATATTCATGAATCATTTGTTATGCCCTCCCATGATCCAAATGATTTCCCTAGACTCAACTCTACGATTTCACGCGGCAGTCAAATAGCAGCGGCTGAGAAATATAATAAAATTGCTCAGCCCAAATCATACGATACATTCTGGGCGCAAAAAGCGTTTACATATATCGGAAGAATGGATAGGAATAAGGGGTTGAAACACATTTTTTCCTCTTGGAATATGCTGTATAATAAGTATAAAAATCTTTGCCCGCCATTATGGCTAGCTGGAGGTAGTTTGCCGGAAATTGAAATGATCAGAAGTGATTTCAAAGAAATAAATCCTGATTTAACAATACTGGAACAATACGGAAAAATCGTTTGGTGGGGCTGTATTGATCCTTATGGATTAAGTACTGTTCTTCTCAGAACATCGGTATTACTGACACATTCACTGTACGAACCCGGCGGACGTGTTGCTGTTGAAGCGATGTGTGAAGGTGTTCCCGTTATAGGGACACCAAACGGGTTTGCCAAAGATACTATAACCGACTGGTATAATGGTTTTCTTGTTAAATTCGGTGACGTAGCGGAATTAAGCGCTCGCATGGAACATTTCATAAGGCAACCATATTTAAGCAATACATTAGGACAAAATGCGATAGCTGCTGCAAAAGAACTAATGGGTTCATGGCGGTTTATTGAAAAACATTTAAAGTGCTACTTTGATTGTGAATCATCGCCTAAAGATGAAAATAATGCAAAACCTGTACTATCACACAAGAAAATTAATCTTTACCCTTATTGCATCAGCAGATATTCTGATGAAACAATAAAACAGTTTTTCCATAAATGCAGTGGCTGTACTGCAGAACAGCTACATATACTAACAAACCAAAACAACTCGTCAGATGTTTATATGGTAAAATGCAATAACAATCAATATGTTATAAAAAGGACTTACACCCGCCTTGCAATAAGTCCTATGTATAATCCTGTTCGTAAAAATGAGTATGCTCGTAATGCCGGTAAAATGTTTAAAACTGAATTACAGGCTTATAAGAGAATCAATAGCCCATTATTGGTAGGATATGATGAGTTTCATGCTCTTCTCCTGCTAAAAAAAGCAGAACCTTTCTATGTATCAAGTGTTGACAGACTTAAGTTGTGCATAAAAAATGTCCTGAACAACTGTCAGATAAGCAAAGATGAACGAGAAAAATACATTGACATAATATTATTGAATGATACTCCCGACAAAACAATTGAGAAGCTGAACAATGAAATTGAAGATTTCTTTTTTGACCCTTCTTGCCGTTTCTCAGGTAAATTATGTTGGCAAACTGCAGCAGAAATGCTTAATTATAATAGATCAAGCATACCAAGCTGTATCTTCATGGTCTTAATTGATTGCGTAAAACATTTTTCCTCAACTGATGAAGAAAACACTTTGGAAAGGCTATGTGCTGTGAATACCGATCTGACATTTGACCATGTTTATTTCTTCGATGGACAAATCTGCATGATAGATCATGAAAAAACAGCGGTTGGCGAACCCGAAGCCGGTGTAGCCAGGTTAATCCATGATTTTATTATACAGCAAAAATTAGAGAAATCAATGCTGCCGGAATTATTTCTTGCGATGAACGAAATAGATGGGTTAAGAGTCAGAAATTTAATTTCATTTGTTGCTTTTGGCTTTTTTCATGATATAATAGAAAAAAATGTAATCTATTGTACCAATGATACTGAAAATCTCAAAATTTTGCAGGAACTTATGAGGTTGTAAAAATGAATCTTCTTGTAATTGCTCCACATCAAGATGATGAGATTCTAAGCGCATTTTTACTGATGCATAATGTGCTGGAGAAAAATGGAACTGTAAACATACTGTATGCGACAAACGGAGATTACAGGGGAATAGACTATGCATATACACGTTATTATGAAAGTTTGAATGCGCTGTCATTACTTGGTATATGTGAAGATCATATGCTGTACTTAGGATATGCAGATACCGGAATGAGCAAAGAAAAAAGCTTTCTAATGCGCTTAAGAAGCACTCCTGAACAGCAAAATTCTCCTGTATCATCTTGTACATATCATCCGGCGAATAAGGAAACTGTCCATTCTTTGCATACGGAAACTCAAGCTGAATACACAAGTCAGAATTTCCTTGACGACTTGGTATACGCAATAAGATCATGTTCGCCGAGTTTAATCGCAGCCCCGTCAATATTTGATTTGCATGGGGATCATTATGCCTGTGCAATGTATTTATATGATGCACTAAGAATCATTAATCATCCCATAAAAGTTCTTTCTTATTTGATACATACTGAAAATGAAGATGTTTGGCCAAATAGAAAAAGTGATATTTTCCAACCGCCTAAAAATCTTACCACTTTTCACTGGATCTATGTTTATGGAAACAAAGAAGCTGTTTCCGCCAAAAGAAACGCTATTTCAGCTTTTTCTTCTCAATCACCTTCGGCTGATAACTGCTTTTTGTATTCATTTGCAAAGCAAAACGAGCTTTTCCTTTTAGAATCTATCCAATAATAAAAATATCTCCATTATAAATATAAATGCTTTTCAGTTCAAGCTGTTCGTGATGATTAATGAGCTGATTTATTGTCTTGAGGTAATGTTTTTTTATTTTGTCAGGAAATCTGAATTCATCAGCTATTTTTTCAGCCGAGATATAATCTGCTCTTTGACTTGCTTTTGTGTCAAATAATAGCTGGCTGCACTTGCCTACAACAAGAAGCACCAGGTATTCCCTACTGGAGATAAAATCATCACATGATTCAATTAGGTTTTGAACTTTTGTAATTAATCCGGATTTAAAAATGCTGTACGCATCGTATAGCATTTTTATTAATTCTTCTTTGTTTCCAGAAGTGATAAAATAGTTTACATAATTTAGTTTGCTACGCCAACTATAGTGCTTATATCCTGAATACTCCATTATTTCTGTCGCTTCTTTAAAGCATTTTACAGCTTCCGATACTTTGTCAGCCAGTAAAAAAGCGCAGCCTTTTATATTAAGTATTCTTCCAACTTCATCAAATACGCCGTGCGATTCAGCATATTTGATGCCAAGGTCAGAATGAGAGACGGCCTTATTAACCTCTTTCAAAAGCACTTTGCACATAGCCTTGTCCCCATATTCGTGAAAGGGGAAGCAGTAGAAGGTTTGGCTGTTGTTTACTTTTTCTATTATTTTACTGTAATATTCATATGACTTTTGGGGTTCGTATGACAATGAAATGCAGGCAAGATGACTGAGATGTTCAATATACAGGGTCTGGGAATTAGGTAAAGCCTTCAAAGCTGCACCAAAAACTTCCAGTGCCGCAGAATTGCCCTTGGTTTCTTTTATGTAGATTGCGTAATTGCTGCACACCTTTCCAAGATAATCATCCGGATTATCTTTCATTAATCCATCTATGCAGTTTTTAAAGTACTTATAATGTTCATTCAGAAGATCATCTGAAAATGCATAGTCTTTGAGTGCGATAGTACCCTTAAAATAGCAGATTGCTAATTCTGAATAGGATTCATCAAGTAAGTCCAACTGTCCCGAATTCACCAATGTTTGCAAGTGGTCTAATGTCAATCTTGCCTTGTCCAACATAAGTGATTTAATGATTGCATATACTTCAAGCTTTTTTATTAAATAGTTTGACAGTGCGTGAGCATTTTTGTTATTTTCAGAAATAGTTATTGCAAGTTCAATGAATTCCAACATTAACGTGAAATTGCGCTTTTGACCAAGTTCTTTGATTAACAAATCTATTTCTTTTGTAGCTTCCTCCAGTTTGCCTGCGTAAAATAAGCCATATATTATGACATCTTTATATTTTCCAGGATTATGGGTACAGAAATCTAAAATCAATTCGGAAATATTTTGCTCATTTACCAAATCAGACGTTTCTTTCATTACAGCCTGTTTAACAAATTCATTTGAGACAAATATATAGCGATCCTCTCTGACGATGATTCCTTCTTTTAAAAGTGAACTGTATGATAAATTCAAATATGAACACAAATCAATGGGAATGCGACAGTTCAACATTTTTAGCAGATAAAATAGTTTTTTATCTTTTTTCTTACAAGAGTTGATTATTTGCGATGTTATATCGGACAGATCGTTTGGTGTCAACATATCCAATAATTCCATTGCTTTTTCGAAGTTTGGCGTATGCATTCTTCTTTTTAGATTTTGGGAAATGAATTTTATATTATAAAATCGCGTACCTACTCTTTTTACAATTTGATTCGCAGTTTTTTCTGTGATATTCAATTCCTGGATAAACCAAGTTTTTGCTTGCTCTTCAGTGAGAGTGGCAATATCTATAATGGCATATTTATTAATTATTTTGTTATAAGCCATCAGGTTCTGCTTTTGCAGGTCATATTCTGATAAATCATATTCAATTATACATGGAATGTCTTTTTCCGAAAAAAGATTGATCAAATATACAAAGAAATCATTAACTTCCTGATTAGCGGAATGAAAATTATCAAAATATACAACGTACTTTGTTTTAGGATAATGGCGTTTCATTATACATACTAAATATTCACATAATATATAGTTTGCCTCTATTTTTATAGAAAGAGAGGTTTGGTTTAATATGTATTTTATAAATTTACAAGTTTCCATAGAATAATTGTCATTGATAGTACGAGTTATGTAATCAATATCGTCTTCCTCAAACATACCTAAAAAACTATTGTCCGGTAATCCCCAAATATTGCGAATCAAATGAAGAATGACTTGTTCCTGATTCTGACACACATCCGCATTTAACCTTATACACATACAGTCGACAGTGTTTAATATTTTTCTTACAAAAGCACTTTTGCCCATGCCAATATAGCCTTGAACAATAAAGCTTTTATTATTTTTGAGTAGTGAAACGGCTCTATTAAGCTCATTTGAATAAACCTGTGCAATAAAATCTGATTCTTTATTATCAGAATTAACTTGTGGTTTTTCAATAATCTGCTTGCATATATTTTCGGAATCAGTGTTTAAAACAAGTGATGATATATGTTTGTTTTTTCTGCTTTTATTATTATCTTTTAAAAGCTCAGCCAACTCTGTACTTACAGGTATATTGTTATTCTGGATGACATTTTCAATATCTGATCCTATTAATACTTTTATATTCAATTGACTTGAATCTCTAAAACGCAATAATTGTTCTTCAAGTTGTGGAGTGAAATACTGATTAATCATAAAAACTAAGCTGTCGGTACAATTGTTATAGGCAATAATGACGTTCGCTGCAATATCTCGTAAGTTAACATTTTTCCCTCGGAGTTTGCATTCGAATAATACGCTGTACTGTTTATTTTTATATTTTATTGTTGCATCAATATCATATCCTCCATCTTTTGATGGCTGCGTTTTTTTTATTTTATTCAATGAATTTCCTAAAAGTTTTTTAACTATTTTTAAACACAGATCTTCAAAGTTACTTGAATTTTTTTGGAAATCAGACATTTTATTTCTCCTAAGTTGATAATAAAGAGTTATCATTTATTAATCTCAATATAAAGGAGTTTTTCTCCTGTCTCTTATACACATCTGACGCTGCCGACGAATAG
>ENA-OYXY01001243-OYXY01001243.1-human-gut-metagenome-genome-assembly--contig:-NODE-1243-length-10399-cov-6.144238_pt1 | contig 10399 bp, 13 predicted proteins | sample MGYA00244058_ERZ653438 | MGnify/ENA primary metagenome ERZ653438 (study PRJEB26926, sample SAMN06165026) | human gut metagenome | biome: ENVO:00009003; feature: ENVO:2100002; material: ENVO:00002003... | reverse complement strand
ATTCGTCGGCAGCGTCAGATGTGTATAAGAGACAGTTACCGGGCTGGAGATCGACTCGGCCAAGAGCGGCATCCGTCCGGATCTGGATGAGTACCTGACCCATAAGGCCGTCAAGCGCAGCGACTTTCTCAAATATAAAACACTGGTAGAAGAAATGGAGACCCGGCGTGCCTGGTATGAGCCAACCCATGCGGCCAAGGTAAAAACGTTTTTCAAAAAGGTGGATTGGAGCAAGGTGGACTCCAATGTAGAGTGTCTGCCGTATCTGGCACAGCAGCTGAAAAAGAACACGCCGCGTATCAAGGCAAAGCCCGCCAGGGACGAGGAGCTATTTCCCTTCGCTCAGCAGCCGGACTGGAAGGGGCAGCTGAACTCCGATAAGCTGGCGGCGGTGGATGCGCTGCTGCGGGATCACGATGCCTGTCTCTCCCGCATCCGGGCCTGTCGCGTTCCGGTGAAGGAGAAAAAGCGGAAGAGCGATGTGGAACGCATCCTGTATGCCAGAGGGCAGGAGGATGCATATGATCCCGACGAGCTGTACGCCCTGTTCGGCAGTCTGCCGCCGGAAAAGGTGTCCGCCCTGCGGCAAGCCATGCGGGAGCAGGCATGGCATCTTATGGACGAGGATGCTCGGGAGCGCTTCCTGCGGGAATGGCTGCCGGAATTTGAAGATATATACGATCTGCTGACCGATTTCCGCTTCGGCGGCTACCGCATCCTCGGAGACATTGTCTGTGATATAGAGGACGAGAACACCGGCAGGGAGAAAAAGCAGCTGTTCCGTGAAAGCGACTCGGAAGCCTTCACCGCCATGATGAGAGCCTTCGCGGACAAGTCCGCTTCCCGGAGTTACCGTGACGCGGTGACGGCCAAGTGCCGGAAGCTGCTGACTACTATCGTAAGACCGGCTTTGGCCGTGCGCTATGTGGTGGCCCTCGGCAAACGCGACCTGCTGTGGGAGCTGCTGCCGGAGTATATCGAGAAAAATGTTCTGGAGGTGCGGGATGATTAACGAATGGGTGGAATTCTGCGCATATACCGGAACGGTTTCCTATACCGCCAACGAGAAGAGCGACACGACATGGCTGGGCCGCTTCACCTTTGCCACGATCCTGGAGTTTGAGGGAATGGCTCGAATTTTGACCATTCTGGCCCGCGGGTATCTGTTCCACGGTAAAGACGGAGCGGTCATTTCGGGTGATCCCCACAATCGGATCGACTACGCCCGCCGCGCGCTCTGCGCCTGGTGCAGTGTACCGGAGGACGAGAAGCGTGCACAGGGCAAGGAATGGCAGTTCCAAACGGATTTTTCGGAGCTGCACACGGAGTTCCCGGAACTGGTGGATGCGGACGGGACCGGTTGGTTCCTCCGCCATGTCCTCCGCACGGCGGACTTCATGTTGACACACCCCGAAAAAGTGCGCAGCACCTCACTCAAGTATGCGGAGGTCATTCAGTCAAAGTTTGCCGCCGCATGGCGAAGCAAGGTGATGCAGTATCAGATCCCGATTTTTGCGTCCCAAACCAAGGGCGCTTGGACGCTGCGCTTTGACGATGTCCTTGCCGATGCGTTGGAGCTGGGACCGCTGCGCAGAGAGGGGCCGGAGCTGCCGCCTGAACTGACAGAGAAAGTGAAAGCGGCGCTTCCGAAGGGAATTCCAGCCGAGGTTGTCTGTACGCTGATTCGTTATTACCTCGCCAACCGGCAGGATGATAGCGAATGGGTGGTCCTGCCGGTGGCAAGCTTTGACGCCTACTTCGGGGACACCAGCTTCAGCAAGAAATATCTGCCCAAGATCCCGGCAGAGGTCGTGGAACGGAGCAATGCCTTCGGCATCAGCCGGTATCGGACCACGGAAGAATATCTGCCATAGGACATAAACAGCGGGACAAGCCTCTACGGCCTGTCCCGCTGTTTTTCTGTCTGGATTTTGAAAGTGTTTTCCTTGTCTATGGCGGTGTAGCCGCTGAGCTGCCGCCTATGATTTACTCGTCATCATCAGGCCACGATGAGATCATGTGAATATCGCCGGTGTCCATGTCCATCGCCATGTGATCTCCCATGCGCATCATGAGATCCCCATCGGAGTCCATCGCCATGCTGTCAGAAATGCTCATGGCGAAGTCGCCGTCATCGTAGTCGAAAATGTACTTTGACATACCGTGCACCTCCAATTTTAATCATCGTATTCCGGATAGTCAGGCGCCCACTCGGGCATCCAATGCGCTTTGTTTCTGCGGTTTGCATTGTGAGTTCTCTGGTGCGATCTGTGGTTTGGATTCATCTGATTGGCCCGATTGTCAGCGTCAGCTTGATATGCCTTGTTATTGGGATTATGCAGATTTGCCCAGTGATCCAGTTGTGCTTTGGTATGTGTTTTTCCTGATACCTTTCCCATAATCAGCCTCCTTTCTGAACCGAAAAAGCCCACGCACTTTGCTTCGTGCGTGGACTGCGATCATCCGGAAGACCGCTTTGCACGCAACAAAACAAACCCGACGAAAGAACACTTTCTTCGGTTCGATTTTGTGGTGCAAAGCATCGAAACAACAGGGGGACAACGACAGTCAACCAGCAAACTGCTTTCTCAATTCCATAATGAGAATTTGATTGGAATCAATAGTTTCGAGGATTTACATATTTTTTTACTCGCTTCGTTGTCTATGTCACTGCCGTTCGATATGATTCGTACTCTCATGATACGAACGATCAAAGTTCAGGACAGTCCAACAATTCAGCATTAGCATGGTAACATAAATCGAAATCGAATGCAATAGGCAACTGCAAATTGAGAAGCGATACTGCCGATTTCCGCGGTTTCTATTACAAATCCCCACACTATCGCCCCGCAAGCAGGTGCGCACATGAGTTCTTTCATCGTGCGCCGGATGGCGTTTTTCAACTCCACATCGGCAAAAAGTGGTTGGTATCATAATATGATACCAACCACTTTTCGGTGCAGCAGCTTTCGTAATCAAGCAGCTTAACCGCTCCCAGCAGATCCTGTTTCAACCCATGCTCCCGATTTTATTGCCATTTTCGTACATATCCGCGGCATACTCGCGGTGATTCGGCCCCTCGTATGGTACCCAGCCAAAGCCCGGAATATAGACCTCATCGCCGGGCTGCAGCTCTATGGTCGGCTGCGGTGTGGGAGGCACAGGCTCCGGCTGCGGCGTTTCGACCGCAGCATCGGCTCTGACGGTGCGGGGACAGGAACGGCGCCAAGCTCCTCGTCCGGCTCTGCCCGCGGCGTTTCCGTATTTTTCTTTTCTGCCGTTGTCACAACATCCGCTTTCGGGGCAGCTGCGGCGTGCGTTGGTATTGGGGCGGGTTGTTCCTCCCTTGTGTCTGGCTGCGGCCACACAGCGGCGCACAGGGCCAAGCAAGCGGTGATCACAGCTGTCACGATGCACTTCTTCATTGTTCATCATCCCCCTTTTTGAGCGTAAAACGAGCGCCCGGTTTCTCTGCCGCTTGGCAGCGTACCGGACGCTCATCGTCATAGTGATTCAATTCCGCGGACAGCCGCCACGCCAGCCGAAATCCGGAGATGAAGCTGTCGAGCGAAGTGTCCTCCGAAATATGGTCCTTGGCATCGATGATCTTCAGCACCAATCGGCGCTCCGGCTTGCCCAGCGCCTCAATGAGCGTGCGGTGGCATTCCTCGATTTCCCGCTTCGTCGCCGCCAGCTCCGGCGGGGTGTAGAAGCAGTCGTACAGGTCCTTCAGCAGTTTGTTCATGTGCTCGCCTCCTTGCAGCACAAACATATACCACAAGTCAGCAGGAATAGCTACTGAAAGATTTGGAAAAATAGGGGCTGAACCGCATAGTTTCAGCCCCTATTGGGGATGCGGGGTACCCGTGGTGACTTGCGAATGATGATAAGCAACATTATGGCGCAACCACTTTCCGCAAGATAGAATCAAGTCAATGCGCCGTTGTCCTCCAGCTTTTCCACTTCACATAGTTCTTCCCAATCCTCACGATTTCCGCATCTGCGAAGGTAATCGTGACCACCGTCCACGGCGCAGGAGCCACAACTGCAAAACTTGAAATCATGAACGGTTTCGCTCTCGATGACTTCTCCACATTTTTTGCATCTGATCGCATTCCTGATAATTCTCGGCATAATCATCTACCTTCATCATTGTTAAGGGTATACATGCGAACTATTAATCATATCCCCGCATTTAACAATGCGTCCCCTATCCTCTTTACAAGCGGAACGACTAAGGCATTGCCCATGCAAAAATATCGTATTCTTTCAGGCATTCCTGTATTTGTCCAGTCATCCGGGAAACCATTTAATCGTTCGCATTCAATTGGAGTCAGCACCCGTAGGCGACCAGTCATCAGGTCCCGTACGACATGAGAAGTCCGGCCCACCTGGGATTCTGAGGTCAGCATCGTTCTTGAGGGCTTGTCCAACGATTCCGGAAATTGAACGCTGCCCTCGGAAAAACAATACTGACTGCCATCTCGCCGCTGCCGTTTCTCACGCTTTGCCCCCTTGGAGTAGGTCCATCGGGGCATATCTTCGGTGCGAAGGAAATAGTGCTCATCCACTGGGCCTGTCTCTAACATGTCCTTTAGAGGTGTGGCTTCTATTCGCTGCGGAGTCACATCAACAGAGTATATCCGTCCGTTCATCATAACGCCAGCGTTATATAAATATACCCGCTGGTTTCTTGAAACAGTTGAAATATCAGCATATTCTAATTCATCGATCCAATTTTCGACATATGACCTGCTATGACTTTGAACAGGAAACGCTTTTGCTAAAATACCATTCTCCATAATATGCTTGTGCATAGACTTAAGGCCTTGCACACATACCACTTCTGCAAAATTGCGAAAAATCTCCGTCTGGTCATGATAGGCTATGATAAATGTCCGCCGCCGTCGTTGAGCGTATCCATATTCAGCAGCATTGATGACTCTCCATTCTACGGCATAACCTTTCTCGTAAAGGCATCGTAATATGATGGAAAAATCCCGACCGGGCTGTTTAGCCGGAGAGCGGATCAGCCTGTCCACATTTTCCAGCAACACATACTTTGGCCTTTTTTCTCGGAGAATATCATCTATTTGCCACCAGAGCGCACCCTTAGCCCCCTCGATTCCTGCTGAATTTTTCTTCATGACGGAATAGTCCTGACATGGGAATCCGCCGACAAGCAAGTCATGGTCAGGTACATTGATTTTAGCTTTGGCGATATCTTGGCAAACATGGTACTTTTGACTGCCAAAATGCGCAGCATAGCACTCAAAAGCATACTGCTCTCGCATAGACGGCTCCCATTGGTTTGCCCATATCACTTTGAACCTATCAGACGCAGATTCCAAGCCTAAGCGAAAACCGCCTACGCCTGCAAAAAGCTCTACTGTTCTGATAGTCCCCATAAATGTAACTCCTATGTAAGGCGCTGATATCACTCTTCATAGTCAATGGCTTCTTGCGCATCTGCGCTATCTATCAGCTGCGCAAGGATGACTTCCTCGATCGTAGCAACACATGTCGATAAGTCTTTGATGACTTCTTTTTCCCAAAAGTGAATGGGGACCCATCCATCCTGCATCAACAGTTGGTCATCCCGAAGGTCGCGAGCCATGTTTTCTTCGATTTTTTCGATCCAATACTCACGATTGCTCTTAAGGCGTGTCTTCCGGTTTTCCCAATCTTTTCCGTGCCAAAACTCACCATCTACAAAGACAGCGATATGGTATTTTAGTATCGCTATGTCTGGGGAACCAGGTAACCTCTTGTCGTTCTTTCGGTAACGATAACCCTGATGCCAAAGGGCTTTTGCTAAAAGCGTCTCCGCCTTGCCGCCCTTCAGTTTGACCTTGGACATGCGCTTTCGGGTCTCTGGAGTGGAGTCGTACGATTTGGGGTGTTTCATGAATTATCGATATCGATGCCAATCACCCAAACGGGCGTTCTGAAGAGCCTCTTGTTATTCTTAAACAAATCAACAGCCTTAGAGAATGTAACAATTCCTCTACTCAGTTTTTTCTCCAATTCACCAGTTGCTGTTATATAGATATAATAGTCAATTTCACCGTCTACTGCCGAACCCATCAACCTCAAAAGATCATGCTCCGCAAGGGCCCAATTCCCAAACTGTATTTCGCCAACAATTGTATATCTGTTTTTGTGGTGATTTATATTTTTTCCTAATGTTCCGCCCAAAGACGCAATTTCTTTGCACCATTCGCGTTTACTATAGGTACTTCCACCTGGTTTAAAAACGCGCTTGTTGATAGTTTTTAAGATTTCCTCTCCATCATACCTTCCTGGATTTCCCACAAATGCGTTCCGTAATTTTACAATATTATACTCTTCATCAAAAAGTGAAAAATCAAAACCTTCTTTCCCTTTTGAAAGTAACGCTCCGCAATCAACGCAAGTTTCTTTATGAATTCCAGATATGACGTTCATTTTTTCTCGCAATGCTCCATTTAGCTCTTTCGCATCATAGCCGGAACGGGCAACTCCTCTATCCTTATGCGTTTTGGGTGTTAGGTTATACATTTGGGTCAGCCATGCGTTGACACCATCCTCAAGTAGACCACCAGCAGCATCTTTAATTGATGGCAAAAGTAGTTCCGCGTTATCAAAGAAATATTTATCTGCTATTCTTAATCTAACAGCTTCCATGATTCTCCTCCTTGATTTGTTCTGCAATATATGTGTTATTCAACCAAAAGCACTGCTTAGTCATCATGCGGCCATCAGGCAACGGCAACTTATCTGAAGCATCTTTCCCATGGGGTCTCACATGTGCAACGGGACTTTCGGTCTGCTTCGGCAGATCATTGCTTACCCCATGAGGTGTCTGGATCAGCTGGACGCCTCTACGAATCGTTTGAACAGTCCTCTCCCAAACACGATGCACTTCTTCAAGGTCATCATTTGGTATATTCCAGAACATGACGCGGTCGAATACATACGCTCCATCACCCCGTTCCTGGAAGATAACAAACATGAACTTCGTAGGCGCCAGATAGTTATAAAGTTCTGATTCTTCCCAAGTCTCTTCCTTGCTCAACGCAATAAAGTCAAATGTGGGGAAGGACATACTTTCCTTGATCTTACCGTTGCTTTGCACTCGGATAGTTTTGGGGATAATACCTGCCTTTTGAAACTCCTCCGTGCAAGCAATACGGCCTTTGACATCCAACATTCGCGCCAATAGGATCTCATTAAGGCTCTTGGCATTGCTATCGACACCAAGTCTAAGTTTAAGCTCATTTTGAGTCATTCCATAATAAGGCTTAACCTTATCAATAATGTATTCCTCAAAAGTTTTGGCGTGCAACACATCTGCGGATTTGATGATACGCGGGCTCTCCGCATTTCCAAATATATACTTGTTGAGGATCTGCGTCATGTACGATGATTTCAGAGAATATGCCCGCTGTTTTGCAGGAAGCTCTGAAAATGGTTGCTGCCGGACGCTGGATGCATTGGCTCCCTTTGTACAAGCCGCAAGATAAAGTGTGTCACCCTCCGAGAGTTCATGAGCACGGCCTGCACGGACCTTTTCCATGATAGTTTTCCAGTCGTGCTCAATGATAGCAAGATCCTCGTCTGGGAAACTAAACAAAACCGCCTCGTCTATCCGAAAATCACCCTTGGGCTTGTCTGCAAGATGCTCATAGGACATGAGAAGCATGGTGTTACATTTATGCCAAAAGGCACTGGTTTGGAAGGTCTTATCGTACTCCTCCATATAGTTGATGATATTGCAGACCAGCCGTTCCTTGGCACGGATCCCGTTTTTTCCACGCAGGTAAGGCGTGACCTTCAGTTCTACGCCAGCCTCCGGGAAGTCTGGCTCGGACTCGGAGTTAGGCGTGTAGCCGAACCAGCTCTCTTCGATAACAGTTCCGATAGCACCTTTTCCCGTGGCCAAACGACCAGTTTTATCGACATCCCGGAGCGGGATACCCTTGATTTCCTGCGCACGCCGCAGGATCGATTCTTTGGTCACATACTGTGTTCCCTCCACTGCTTCCAACTCCTTTTCTATGATCTCATTATGAACGACCATGGGTCTTGCGCATTGCTGCACAAGACCCATGGATATCATTCTGATTTTGATATAGCTTATTTTTCTTCAGCTATGATCGTATCCAGAACTCTACCCATTCTGGTTATCATCGGTACGACCAGGGCGTTGCCCATGCAAAAATATCTCATCCTATCAGGCATACCCGTATTTGTCCATTCGTCATCAAATCCCTGGAGGCGCTCGGCCTCGACCGGGGTCAGCAACCGGAGTCTCCCTGTTCCGGGATCTGACACAACATGCGTGGAGCGATTTAGTGTGGACTCACTGGTCAACATCGTACGACCAGGTCTATCCCACGGGTCAGGGAAGGCAATGGGGCCTTCTGAGAACATATACTCATGACCATCTGCTGATTTTCTGGGGATTTTTTTTGCGCCTTTAAGATATGTCCATTTGGGCATTTTCTCGTTAGTAATATAGAATTTATCATCAACATTATTCTTCTGCAGGATTTTCCCAAGGGTAATTGGTTCTTCTTCCCGCTCAATTACTTTTGCTGTATAAATCCTACCTTTGCACATATAACCTGCGGTTTCGAATGCAAAGGCAAAGTTATCACTCACATCTACGATGTCACCGCCGATAACCGTCTCCGTTATCTGACCTATGTTTTGAATGGGGAAGGCTTTCGCCATAAGACCACCATTTTTGATGATCATATCTGCAGATATGTCGGCCATCTTCTGTCCATAAATCGTGTCGTTTCTGTATGCGAAGATGAATGTCCTACGACGTCGCTGCGCTGCACCGTATTGTGCTGCATTAACGACTCGCCACTCCACACTATAGCCTTCCTTGGCAAGACACGCAAGAATAACGCCGAAGTCACGTCCCCTCTGTTTGGCCGGAGATTTAAGTAATCTATCAACATTCTCGAAGATGCAGAACGGTGGTTTTTTTGCGATGATCGTATCTCTTATCTGCCACCACAGTACGCCCTTTTTACCTTCGATACCATGAGAAGACGACAGGGTGTGTGCCACACTATAGTCCTGACAAGGGAAGCCCCCCACGAGAAGTGTGTGGTTTGGAATGGCCTGCTTGTCCATCGTGCTGATGTCTTCTCCAGTATGAAATTCATTATTTAGGTCAGAACTGTCTCCAAAATGCTGCACATAGCAGTCATGTGCCCATTGTGTCCTTGCGCCGGGTTCCCACTGTGAGAACCATGTAGTCTCCCAGCCCGCTTCCAGTCGTTCGAATCCCAATCGGAATCCGCCGACACCTGCGAATAACTCGCAGATAGTCTTTTGCATAATAAAGCCCTCCTTTGACCGACATGCGGTCAGCTCGCTTATTTTTCATAGACCGAGCCGTAGCTCATGTTAGCACCGGCAGATGCCGGATCGTTGGTCTATAATTTGTAGTATACCACAAGGCTGTCAGCATTTCAGCAACAATATTTCATTTTCAACAGAAATCAAAGAGATAAACCAAAATACTTCTCTAAATGCTCTTTAACGGCAAATCAGCCTTTTGAGTTAGGAGCGTTTTATATGAATACACATGCCTTCACTTACATATTCAATTTTTCGTAACGTATACAATAGCTCGTTCAAATAAGTGAGAACAGATATGTTTTCGTAACAAAGAATTGCAAGATCAATCAAATATAACTCGACTGCGTTTTCTCTGCCTTTGTGCTTATCACTAAATATAATTCTTTGACTGTCTGAATCGAAGTCATAGTTAAAATGTGCAATTGCATTGCGCACATTTCGATTTAGAATAATCGCTTTACTAAACGGTTCATTATCCATCAGAAAATCAAGTTTTGCCGATTTTATAAGTTCTCGATACTCTTCAAAGGTCCCAACTTGCTTTTTCTTCCTGCCTTTTACACTATCTGTAGGGAACAAATTGTAGTCACCTCGAACAGCAATATTATTTAGGCCAATTGCAACATCTACAAAATCAAGTATCAATTCATAACTATCAGCATAGAAAGCCTTCATGTCCTCAAAACTGGTCGTTGCAATTCCAAAGGAATTTCTATTAAGTTTATCTGCAACACCACCAAGCGAAAGCATCGTAGCGGGAATGTATTTTTCAAAATCTTTCATCCAGCGCAAATAAATACTAATTAAGCGCTTTGAGGCAGAGCTGAAATATTCATGTCCCCCCAGCGCAACAATGAAGCGATTTACTTTTAAAAGCGTTTTGCGTTCTGTGATTTTTTTGGTAATCTCCGCAAATTCACTGAGTGCATTATCGTGCAAGATAGCACTCATTCCTAAAATGGTAGACTGATGCAAAGCCATCATAGGGAATTTTGCTCACTTCCTTTCCGGCCCGGCCACCTCTGGACACTTTGTC
>ENA-OYXY01001207-OYXY01001207.1-human-gut-metagenome-genome-assembly--contig:-NODE-1207-length-10677-cov-4.542177_pt1 | contig 10677 bp, 11 predicted proteins | sample MGYA00244058_ERZ653438 | MGnify/ENA primary metagenome ERZ653438 (study PRJEB26926, sample SAMN06165026) | human gut metagenome | biome: ENVO:00009003; feature: ENVO:2100002; material: ENVO:00002003... | reverse complement strand
CGGCAGCGTCAGATGTGTATAAGAGACAGCAAAACATACGCAATACCCACCACGCCGACCGTCGGCAGCACGGACAAATCAAGGCTTGCGCCGCTCAAGACGAAGAAGAGCAGGAACAGCGGCGGCGTGAAGCGGTCGCACTGCTCAAGGAGCGCAGGCGAATCGTTACTGACGTTAATCATCGTCGCGCCAATCATCATACAGACCAGCAGGCTGCTCAAATCGAGCATGGTACTCAAGCCAACGGCGAGGAACACAATGAGAATCGTCATCGTCAGCTTATTGCCGCGCGAATGGAAGAAGCGCAGGCAGAAAACCATCACCGTGCCAATGAGAACGCCCATCGCCAGCGAGCCGACAATTTCAATCAACGGCTTCACCAGCAGCGTCATCACGCTTAACGCCGCGCCGCTGTCAAGCGTGCGGGCGATTGCCATCATGATGGCGTAGAGCATCAGCCCCAGCGCATCGTCCATGGCGACAACGGGCAGCAGCATCCGCGTCACCGGGCCGTTCGCCTTGTACTGGCGGACGACCATCAGCGTCGCCGCCGGAGCGGTCGCCGCGGCAATCGCCCCCAGCGCCAGACACATCGGCAGCGGCTGACCCAGCGCCAGCAGCGTCAGGAACACCAGCAGTGATGCCACGCAGCCCTCAAACGCCGTGATGACCATCGGCTTCGCGCCGATTTCCTTGATGTAGGAGAACTTGAACTCACTGCCGATGGAATAAGCAATGAAACCCAGCGCGACATCGGAGATAATCGACAGCTTGCTGTTCATTTCCGGCGTCAGCACCTTGAGCACATACGGCCCGACCAGCAGACCCGCAATCAGGTACGCCGTCACGTTCGGCAGATGAATCAGCTTAATCAGGCGCGTCATGGCCATGCCAACCGCCATTGCAATGGCAAGCGCAAACAGGATATTCATTTGTTCTTGTTGACCCCTTCCACAAACGTCGTGGGCAGGGCGAAGCAAATACCCGTGTCGGGCTTGTCCAGTCCACCGGTTACTTTGTTGATGATTTCAATCATCTGCGGAATCTGTTCGGATTTCAGCAGCGTGAAAATCGTCTTGGAGCGTTTCCGCTCCGGATTGCACAGGTGGCGCAGCACCCCCAGCACCGGCAGATCGTCGATGTTATGGTCGCCATCCAGCACGCGCATCATGCCCGTCGATTCCAAAATGGTCGCGCCGCCGATGTTCTGCTTGAGCATTTCTTCCAGCAGCGGCTCCAGAAATTCTTCCCGATTCAGCACGAGAACAAACATCTGCATTGTGGTTTCCCTCCCTCATTCTTTGCAGCACCCAATGCCATGAAACATCCTATATTGTAGCACTTTCGTCCTGTTTGTCAATCGAATTTGCCCCCAAATCCCCATGTTTTCTCATGAAATTCTCATCATTTCCTCTCATCTTTCACAAGCATTTCGGAGGAATCTGTGTTATCATATAGGCGTCAGGGAAAAAAAGCCCGCTCAGCGGGAAAGGAGATTGATTTTATGGCAAGCTACACGATTGAAGATATTGAACTGATTCGGCGCAAGAGCGGCATCAGCTATCAGGAGGCGGTTTCGCTGCTGGATTACCACAACGGCAATGTCGCCCGCGCGCTGGTCGATTTGGAGCGCAACGGCCGCTTAAAGCCCGATGCCGCCGCACAGGATTCGCCGAAATCCGCCGAAAAGAAAGCGTCCACCGCTGCTGCCAGCAAGAGCAAGGGCGGCTTCATGCACTTCATCAACAAGCTTTACCGCGCCCGCGTGAAGGTGGCGCGGCAGTCGATTCCGATTCTCAACATTTCGCTGCTGTTCACCCTCGTCGCGGCGCTCATCAGCCCGCATTTGCTGATTCTCAGCGCGATTCTGATTCTGCTGCTGGGCTATCGTGTGTCGTTTGACAAGGACGACGCGGATTTCGCGGGTGAAAACATGGATCGCATGGTCAAGAACGCCGCGAGCAACGTCCGCAGCACGGTGGATGAGTTCGCGCGCGGCTTTCAGGCGGGCATGAACGGTCAGAGCGAATCCGCCGAAAAGAAGGCGGAGGTGGATTCTGCGGACAACCGCAGTTACTACGCTGCAAGCGCGGCAAAGCCGGAATACCACTCCTGCCCTACCATCAACGTGCCGGTGCAAGTGCCAAGCCAAGATGGCAATGTGACCGTGGAGGACGACACGGACGGCTTCAACTCCGCAACGATTAAGTAAGGAAGGTGCATCCATATGCTGCCGCTGATGCTGAGCTTGCTGCTATTTGCCAATGTTCTTGTTTTTGCCTCGCTGATGCTCTTCTTCGGGCTGTTCGGCGGCTGCAGGCAGCATTGACTACCCTTCGCGGGACGCATTCAAGCGTTCCGCTTTTGCCCGTATATGGAGAATGGAGGATAACCATGAGCCGCATCTTGATTGTGGAGGATGAAAAGAAGATCGCTCGCTTTCTGGAACTTGAGCTGACGCACGAGGGTTACGAGGTACAGACGGCAGGCGACGGGCGCAGCGGGCTGGAGCAAGCGCACAGCTGGCAGCCGGATCTGCTGATTCTTGACCTGATGCTGCCGGAATTGTCCGGCATCGAGGTCTGCCGCCGCCTGCGCCACGACAGCGACGTGCCGATTATTATGCTGACCGCGAAAGACGACGTATCCGACAAGGTGATGGGGCTGGACATGGGTGCGGACGACTACATGACAAAGCCGTTCGCCATCGAGGAGCTGCTGGCGCGCATTCGCGTCGGGCTGAAGAAGCGCCGGAGTTCCGCCGCTGAAACGCCTGCTCCCGCGTCCAACGTGCTGCGTGCAGGCGGTCTGGTGTTAGAGCCCTCCAGTTACACAGTGACGATGAACAATCAGCCCATCAACTTGACAAAAAAGGAATTTGATCTGCTGAAATACCTCATGTCCCACAAGGGAGAAGCCGTGACGCGGGACGCGCTGCTGACTGACGTGTGGGGCTACGATTACGCGGGCGACACGAACGTGGTGGACGTGTACATCCGCTATCTGCGCCACAAAATTGACGAGCCGTTCGGCGTCAAGACGCTGCACACCATCCGTGCCGTCGGCTACATGTTCCGCGTCGATGACTGACCGTCCGAAGGCACGGCGCATCCGCCGCAAGAAGGATGTTTCCCCTGCCGCGCCCAAGACGCACGGGCTGCCTTCCACCCTTTCCCGCATTCGTTTGTCCCTCTCCTTCCGCATCGCCGCCCACTTTTCCTTCCAGCTGGTGCGGACGTTTCTCCCCGCGCTGCTCATCCTGACGCTGGCGTTCGCGGGCGGCACGCTGTACCTCGCTGAACGCGACATTTCGCGGCTGCAATGCGCGCCGCTGTCCGCAGACGGCACCATTGTCCTCTCCGTGCTGGATGACGCGGAAGTGACGCTGCTGCCCGAAGCGCGCACGGACGGCATCATTGTGGGACAAAGCGCCTACCGCCTGCTTGACCCGGAGGCGATTTTCACCGAAGGGCGATACATCGTGCAGGCGCAGCACATTTCGGGGCAGTCGCTGCTGATTTCGCTCAGCCTCTCCCGCCCGCTTGCGCTGTACTGCGGAGCTGCCGCGGCGCTGGTCATCACCGACCTTTTCCGCATGTTCTACTTCGTCTGGCATCGGAAGCGGCTGCAAAAGAGCGTCCTCGCGCCGATTCGCGATATCACCGACATGGCAGCGACGCTCTCCGCGAACAACCTCTCCAACCGCATCAACATCGCCGGGACAAAAAATGAGCTGAAAGACCTTGCGACGGTCATCAACTCCATGCTCGACCGCATCGAAACATCCTACAACAGCCAGAAGCAGTTCGTTTCCGACGCTTCGCACGAGCTGCGGACGCCGATTGCCGTCATTCAGGGATATGCCAGCATGTTGTCCCGCTGGGGCAAGAGCGACCCGGATGTGCTGAACGAAGGCATCAACGCCATCGCGCAGGAGACGGAAAGCATGAAGGAGCTTGTCGAAAGTCTGCTGTTCCTCGCGCGCCACGACAAGAAAACGCTGATGATGGAGATGGTGCGGTTTGACGCATACGACGTTGCCGCGGAGGTGCAGCGCGAAGCCGCAATGGTCACGCCGGAGGACACGTTCGCGCTTGACCCCGCTGACCATGTGCAGATTGAGGCCGACCGCGGGATGTTGAAGCAGGTCATGCGCATCCTGTGCGACAACGCGGTAAAGTACTCCCCCAAGGGCAGCACCATTACCCTCGGCGTACAAAAAACCGAGAGCGGCTGCACGCTGTCCATGAGCGACCACGGGCCGGGCATCCCCAAGGAAGAGCTTTCGAGAATATTCGAACGCTTCTACCGCTGTGACAGTGCCCGCAAAACCGAAAGCAGCGGTCACGGGCTTGGGCTGTCCATTGCGCGCATCATTGTCATGGGGCACAGCGGGCAGCTCCGCGTTCGCAGCAAGGTCGGCGCGGGCACGACATTCTATGTTGATTTGCCGCTGACACAGGACAAGGTACGGCATGGCGGCGAAGTCAATCTGCCGCCAGAGAAGAAGCACCGCTACCGGCTTCGTTCGAAGAAGGATAAAAGCGGCTACGCAGAAGCAAAAGTATCATAATGAAGACCGCACCCGGTTTGACCCGGATGCGGCTTTTTCGTTAGGCGATTTTCATATAGCGCAGTTGAATTTGGAAATCGTATTAGTTGTTGCTGTTAGCGCAGTTGCAGCTGCCGCTGCACGAGCCGGAGCATCCGCGTCCGCAATTGCAGTTGGAACGCACCGTGCTGCTGACGTTGCCCGTCGCGACCGTGCCGCTGTTGCAGACGGACTGCGGCGGGAAGAGCGGCAGGGCAAAGAACTCGTCGCAGACGCTTTCCGCGAACTCCTCAGCGGGCGGAATCGGACAGTAGCCGTAGCTGGGAATCAAGATTTCGGCTTCCGCGAGCACCTTCAAAATCGTCGTGACGCAGATGGTCATCTTGAACTGGTTGTTGCCCAGATACGTCCCGCTGACGCAAATCGCGCTGACCATGCTTTCCAGCGTATACGGCACAATGGACTCGTCGGGAATGCTCAGCAGCACATCGCGGTTGACGCTGATGGTCGCCTTGCCGATGTACTCCACGCAGCGGCTATCCACGAACAGGATGTCAATCGGGATATCAATCGTTGCGCGCACACGGGCGAAGCAGGGGCGATCGCACAGGCGATCAACGGTCAGGTTGCGGATGTTGCCCTCGGTCGTGGTGCTGCGGCAGCTCTCGAAGGTAATCGGCGGCACGGGTGCGGACGTCGGCGGGATGGTCTCCTGCGTCTCCTGGCAGCCGCAGGCGTTGCAGGTGCAGGTGTTGTTGACCTGCGCGTAGCTGGTGATGGTAACGGTCTGCTTGGTAAGCTGCTCCTGCGTCATCGCGCTGTCGTACACGCGCTTGACCTGCACGCAGACCTTCTCCTGCAAGCCGTCCAGCGCACTGCCGGAAATCGTACCGGGGCAGCAGTTGGGGTTCGCGTTCTTATACGAGTAGAATGACATGGATCGCGCCTCCTTGTCTTTTCCGGCTCCGGTCGCCTTGGTGGAGCCTTCACCAGCAGACTATGAGGCGCGCGGGAAAGTGTGCGGCGCGAAAGAAATCTTGATACGAAAAATGCCATCCAGCACGGATGGCACTTGACTTACCCCATTTTCACCGGCGTGAAGCCCTTCTTCGCAACCGCGTCCATCAGCACATCGTCCGCAACATCAGCGTTCAACGTGATTTTGGCGCGCTTCGCCGCGAGGTCAACCTCCGCGTTTTCTACGCCCGGCACGGCCTTGAGCGCCTTTTCCACCGTCATCTTGCAATGATTGCACATCATGCCGTTAATCTGCATCGTCTTTTCCATCATCATTTCCTCCTACTTATGGAATCAATTCCGGCACGTCGTCAGTCATTTCCGCGTCATCCGAATCGTCCTTGGGTTTTTCCGGCATCGGCGGCAGCTCTTTGAGCGACGAAATGCCGAAATGCGCCAGAAAATTGTCCGTCGTGCCGTAGAGAATCGGGCGGCCCAGCGCTTCCTTGCGCCCGACCTCGGCAATCAGCTCCTTATTCATCAGCGATTGCAGCGAGTAGTCGCACTTCACACCGCGAATCTGCTCCACCTCAGCGCGCGTGACCGGCTGACGGTACGCAACGACCGCGAGCGTCTCCATGGCCGCCTGCGAAAGCGACTGCTTCTGCACGGGCTGGAGAAGCCGCACCACATCCTGCGAATACAACGCGCGCGTCGCCAGCTGCACCTGATGCCCGTAGCGTTTGAGCGAAAAGCCGCGCTGATTGAAGTCATACTCGTCGCGCAGGTGAATCAGCGCATCCTCTACCTCGCGAATCGGCACATCCAGTGCCTTGGACAAGTCCTCTACGCGCACTGCCTCGCCCGCGACGAAGAGAATCGCCTCGATGCGCCCGGCAAGATTGCCGCCCTCCTCCATGATATCGTCGGGAAAGCGCAATTGCTCCTCGTTCTGTGTCTCGTTCATTCCGTTTCCTCCGTTGCGCTTTCACCGTATTCGTCAACATCCTTGCCGCGGCCGGGATAGAGAACGATTTCGCCCCAAGTCCCCTCCTGCTCGGCGTGGATTTCGCCCAGCTTGAGCAGCTCCAGCAGCGCCAGAAACAGCGTCACGACCTCTTCCTTCGACGGCGCAGCGCTGAACGTTTCCTCAAAGCGCAGGCAGCCGCGGCTGGACACGCCCTTGAGCAGCGTCAACATGCATTCCTGCACATTGTGCTCGTCGCGGTGAATGTCGCGCGGCGCGTAGTGGTTCGTCTCCGGGGATTCGTCGCTTGCGGGCTTGCGCGCCCAGATGCGCAGGAACGCTTCCGTCAAGCCTTGCAGCGTCAAGCCGACAAGCTCCGTTTCCTGCGGCGGCAGCGGGTATTCCTCCGGCAGCTTCGTGAACAGGTTCGCCGCTGCCTGCTCGAACTGCTTCATGGCGGATGCGGTTTCGCGGAAGCGCTTGTATTCCTCCAAGCGGCGGATCAGCGCTTCCTCCGGATCCTCCTCGCCCTCCTCGATACGCGGCGGACGCGGCAGCATCGCGCGGGATTTGATTTCCAGCAGCGTAGCCGCCATGACCAGAAAATCCGTCGCGTCGTCCATATCAAGGTCAGGCGCATTGCGTACCGAATCAATATACTGGTCGGTAATCTGGCTGACGAAAATATCCTTGATGTCGATTTTTTCCTTGTTGATCAGGAACAGCAGCAAATCCAGCGGGCCGTCAAAATCCTTGAGCTGAAACGTCATTGCCATGTTTTATGCCCTCACGCCAGCCCGAAAATCGCCAAAAATCCCTTGAGGAAGAACTCATAGACGGCGAAGATTGCCTTGCTCAGGAACTGATTCAGCGCGCCGGTCATGAAGATGACAATCAGCACAATCTGCGCAATCATGAACGCCTGCCGCTTGAGCTGCAATTTGCCCTTAAACAGCAGATCGTTGACAAGATGATAGCCGTCCAGCGGCGGAATGGGCAGAATGTTGAACAGCGCAAGCCCCAGATTCGTCTGCGCCATCATCAGCAGGAAGCGCTCGACGTACCGCAGCCACGGCACAGCGAAATCCGCCAGCGCGCTTTCGGCGAATATGCCGTTGGTAATGCTCAGAATCACATTGTCCCTGCCATCCGTGAACTGGTAGAACGGGCTGAACAGGTGCGGGAGGGAGCTCGACGAGAATTCCCCCAGCATTTCCGAGCCGAACATGATTTTGCCGACGACGACGCTCAGGAACATGCAAATCAGGCACAGGCAGAGATTCGTCGCAATGCCGGCAATGGAAACGAAGAAATCGTCGCGCCGCCCGTGCCGGAAGTTGCGCGGATTGACCGGAACAGGTTTCGCCCAGCCAACGCCAATCAGAAACATGCTCAGCGTACCGATCAGGTCAAGGTGCGCCTTTGGGTTCAGGGAGAGCCGCCCCATCATCTTCGCCGTCGGGTCGCCGCAGCGGTACGCCACATAACCGTGCGCGCACTCGTGCAGAATCAGGCTGATAAGAATAACAGCGACAGCGTATACCAGCGTCAGCAGAAATTCCAGCGGGCTGGTACGGAGCGCTTCCAGATAAGTGTCCAAATTGGAAAGCATTTTTTTCCCTCTTTTCATCATGAAGTACGTCCCTGACGCATAGAGTGAAGCAGCAATTTCAAGGAGGTGCTTGTTCTATGAGCGAGCAGGGAACGAATCAGATCCAGCAGCTGCAGGTTCCGCCGGCACAGAATTTCGACACAGCGAACTTTCAGGGATCGATGCAGGAGGTCTTGCATGAGAACATCGGAAAGTATGTACTGGTGGATTTTCTCATTGGTACGTCGAATCTCGTCACCCGTCAAGGCTTCCTGTACTACGTCGCCACGCAGTTCATCGTCCTCTATGACAGCCTGAATCTGCGTTATGTCGTCTGTGACATCTTCTCCATCAAGTTCGTCACGTTCCTGCTGCCCGGCTATCAGCCCGGTCAGATTCAGACGACGGCGGAATTCGAGATGCACCCCGGCACGCCGAACACGCAGGTCGTTTCCGAAATGACACAGGCGAGCGAAGGCACGTCTGACAGCACGGCACGCGATGCCGACGCAGCCGAGTCATTCGCCGCGCGCCCCGCCATGACGCCCGCGCAGGCTGCCCTCGCCCATGCCATCCGCCGGAAGAATCCGACCGTGCGATAACAATTCTACCGCACTGCCATATTTCAATTCACACTTCCCATGAGTGGGAAGTGACAATTCTCAGCAAATTGCTAAAAAATTAATTATGAAGAAACCCGGCGCAGCAGCTCCGCTTCGTCAATCACTTCGATACCCAGCGTCTGTGCCTTGGTCAGTTTGCTTCCTGCCGCCTCGCCTGCAACGACGAAGGCGGTTTTTTTGCTGACCGAAGACGCGGGTTTGCCGCCGCTGCGGGCAATCAGGTCTTCCGCTTCCTTACGGGAGAGCGTCGGCAGCGTCCCCGTGACGACGATGCTCATGCCGGCGAACACACCGCCCTCCACCTTCTGCTTTTCCGCCGGGGTCACACCTGCCGCCAGCAAGCGGCGAATCATCTCGCGGTTCTCGTCGAAAGAGAAGAATTCCGTGATGCTCTGGGCAACAATGTCCCCCACATCATCGAGGGCGACCAGCTCCGACTGTGTCGCATTGGACACCTTCTCCAACGTCCCGAAGGCATTCGCCAAGTCACGCGCGGTCTTGCGCCCGATATTCGGAATGCCGACCGCAAAGAGAAACGCATCAAGCTCACAGTGCTTGCTCTTTTCCAGCGCGGACAGCAGATTATCCGCCTTCTTGTCCTTGAAGCCGTCCAGCGACAGCACCTGCTCACGCGTGAGGGTGTATAAATCCGCCGGATCGCGGACGTTCATCTGGTCGTAGAGCTGCCCCGCCGTCTTTTCTGACAGGCCTTCAATATCCATGGCATCACGGCTGGCGAAGTGACTGATGCGCGCAACCGCCTGCGGGCGGCAGGAGACGCGGTTCATGCAGAAAATGTGTGCGCCGCGCTCAATCAGCTTTTCGCCGCAAGCCGGGCAGACCTCCGGGCGGACAATCGGTGTTTCGCCCTCTTCGCTGTCCCCCACATGCCCCATGATTTCGGGAATCACGTCATTCGAGCGGCGAATCCACACACGCGCACCGATGGCAACCCGCTTGCGCTGGATATCGCCCCAGTTGTTCAGCGTCGCCTTGCGCACGGTCACGCCGTAAAAATCAACAGGTTCGACATGCGCAACGGGCGTCAGCTTGCCCGTGCGGCCCACATCCCACGTCACGTCGCGGATGACGGTCGTCGTCTCCTCCGCCTCAAACTTGAACGCAATCGCCCAGCGCGGGAAACGGTCGGTGTAGCCCATCATCTCGCGGGTGGAAAGGTCGCTGACCTTGATGAGCACGCCGTCAATCAGGAAGTCGAGGCTGCTGCGTTCCTCCTCGATGTGGTGGATACAGTCCTCAATTTCGCGGATGCTCCGGCACTGCCCCAGATACGGGCTGACCTGAAAGCCGTTTGCGCGCAGGAAATCAAGCATCCCCTGCTGCGTGGTGTACGGCGGATTGTCAATCGTGCCAATCTGATAAAAGAACGCATCGAGATGGCGTGAGGCTGTCACGGCGGGGTCAAGATTGCGGAGCGCTCCGGCGGCGGCGTTTCGGGCGTTTTTCAGCGGTTCTTTCGCCGTCTTGTTGTAGGTATCCAGTGCGGACAGGCGCATGATGCATTCGCCCTGCACTTCCAGCAGTCCCTGATACGGTATCGTCAGCGGCACGGTGCGGATGGTCTTTGCCTGCGGCAGAATCGCTTCACCGGTGATGCCGTTGCCGCGCGTCGCCGCCTGAATCAGCCTGCCCTCGTTGTAGGTCAGGTTCAGCGTCAAGCCGTCGAATTTGTACTCTACGCAGTATTGCAGGTCGTCCTGCCCGCTGAGCTTCTCGGCGCGGCGAATCCAATCCTCCACCGCGCCGATGGACTGTGCCTTATCCATGCTCCACAGGCGGTGGATGTGCGTATGCGGCGCAAACGCCGTCATCACTTCGCCGCCGACCCGGTGCGTCGGGGAATCCGGCAGGACGATGCCCGTTTCCTTTTCCAGCGCCGACAATTCGTCATAGAGCTTGTCCCAATCCATGTCGGACATAATCGGCTCGCTGCCGAAATAGCTGTCTCTTATACACATCTCCGAGC
>ENA-OYXY01001163-OYXY01001163.1-human-gut-metagenome-genome-assembly--contig:-NODE-1163-length-10944-cov-4.623932_pt1 | contig 10944 bp, 6 predicted proteins | sample MGYA00244058_ERZ653438 | MGnify/ENA primary metagenome ERZ653438 (study PRJEB26926, sample SAMN06165026) | human gut metagenome | biome: ENVO:00009003; feature: ENVO:2100002; material: ENVO:00002003... | reverse complement strand
CTAGTACGGTCTCGTGGGCTCGGAGATGTGTATAAGAGACAGGTTCATAGATAATAATGGCAACGATGAGAATATCCGCAATATCGGAAAGACCGGGGCGGTTCAGCACGTTCCAGAAAAAGGTCTCCAGCGTCTGCAAGAACGTTGTCACGCCAGCTCCGCCTCCTTTAGCATCTTGAATGATTTCATGCGTTCTGCTTCTCCATTATACAACAAATTGCCGCGAATATGAATGCCTTTTCACAAATTTTCCGTGAAGCATCCGCGAACATTCAGAACACCCCACAGTGCAGATAACGAATGAAGCAGCCACTTTCTTCCCGATGGGCGGAAAAAACATGAAAAAAGGGAAACGCAGCCGCTTTGACGGCATACTTTCCCCTTTCCCCAAATTACCGTGCCCTCTTCAAGGCGAAAATGATTACAGATTGCCGCCGTTCCAGCCCCAGAAGCCGATTTCTTCATACGTCACATAGATGCGGTCGCTGTCAATGTCCAGTTCTTCGCGCAGGATGTCCGTCAGCGCCTCGGTCAGCGCGGCGTAATCCTCCTCCGTCGCAGAGCCGCCGAAGAGCTTCACTTGGCAGATGGCGCAGGGGGCGTCCGTGCCCTTGAAGTACATTGCGGCATTGTCGCGGAAAGACAGCATCAGCCAGCTTTCCGTCTTGCCAGGAATTTTCTCAATGGCATCGCCCATGCGATCCTTGATGACCTGCTCTTTTCGTCCGGGAATGGACACGTTGGAGGTCGTTTCTATGTAAGGCATAACAGTTCCTTTCATTCATATCGGCGTTATCGCCGTTTCCGCCCCGCAAGCAGGGCTTCGGATGAAATATTCGATGTTCAGACGCTCAATTCCTGCTTTTCGCCCAGCAAATCTGCATTTTCCGCCAGCAGCGGGCGAATGACGTCGCGCAGGTACTCTTCCACCTGCTCGCAGCTTCGGCCCGTGAACTGCTCCGGACGCAGAATCGCTTCCACTTCCTCGCGGGTAATCATGAACGCCGGGTCAGCGCAGATACGGTCGATGAGGTCGTTCTTGCCGCCCTCTTCCTTCACCACGCGCGCCGCTGCCTGCGAATGCACGCGCAGCTTCTCATGCAGCTCCTGACGATTGCCGCCCTTCTTCACCGCGTCCATCATGATGTTTTCCGTCGCCATAAACGGCAGTTCGTTCATCACGCGCGCGCGCACAACCTTGTCGTACACCACCAGCCCGTCACAGACGTTCATCATGATGTTCAGGATAGCATCCACACCGAGGAACGCCTCCGCGACGGCAATGCGCTTGTTCGCGGAGTCATCCAGCGTGCGCTCGAAGAATTGCAGGGAGGACGTCATTGCGGTGTTCAGCGTATCGACGCAGACGTAGCGCGCCAAGGCGTTGATGCGCTCACAGCGCATGGGGTTGCGCTTGTAGGGCATGGCGGACGAGCCGATTTGGCTCTTCTCGAACGGCTCCTCCATCTCCTTGAAATTTGCCAGCAGACGCAGGTCATAGGCGAACTTGCTCGCGGACTGCGCAATGCCGCTCAGCACGGAAACCACCTGATAGTCCATCTTGCGGGAGTACGTCTGCCCGGACACCGGCACCACCTTGTCAAAGCCCATCGACGCGGCAATATCCTGCTCGACCGCCTTGATTTTCGCGCTGTCGCCGCCGAAGAGCTCCATGAAGGACGCCTGTGTGCCCGTCGTGCCCTTGCTGCCCAGCAGCGTCAGGGAGGACAGGCGGTGTTCCAGCTCGCAATAGTCCATGTACAATTCATTCAGCCACAGCGTCGCGCGCTTGCCGACCGTCGTCAATTGGGCAGGCTGCAAATGCGTGTACGCCAGCGCAGGCATTGCCTTGTACTTATCCGCGAAATTCGCCAGCAGGTTCATCACGTTGAGCAGCTTGCGGCGCACGACCTGCAAGCCCTCGCGCATGATAATCACATCGGTGTTGTCGCCCACATAGCAGGACGTCGCGCCCAGATGGATGATGCCCGCCGCCTTCGGGCACTGCAAGCCGTACGCGTAGACGTGGCTCATCACGTCGTGGCGGCACTCCTTCTCGCGGCGCTGCGCATCGTCGTAGTTGATGTCGTCCGCGTGGGCTTCCAGCTCGGCAATCTGCTCGTCGGTAATGTCCAGTCCCTGCTTCTTTTCCGCCTTCGCCAGCGCAATCCACAGCTTCCGCCAAGTGCGGAACTTGTTGTCCTCAGAGAAGATGAACTGCATCTCCTTGCTGGCATAGCGGGTCGAAAATGGGCTGATATAGCTGTCATGAGGCATAACGCTTTCCTCCGATTTCATTTCAAAGGGTGATTTTCCGCGCCAATTCCAGCGCCAGATACGCCGCGCGGTCTTTTTCATCCAGCTTGGCATGGGTGGACAGGCTGCGCGGATCCCACTGCTCGCGGTCAAGGTTATCGCCCGCGTAGAAAAACTCAAACACGTCGATTCCACGGAACTGCGCCAGCGCCATCAGCGCCGAGCACTCCATATCCACGCAGACGCATCCCTGCGCTTTGCGCTTCTCGAACTTCGCGCGGGTTTCGCGGTAGAAGGCGTCCGTCGTCCATACTTTGCCTTCGGTGAAGTCCACGCCCGTTTCGCGCAGAATCGCCTCGAACGCCCCGCGGTACTTCGGATTCGCCGGAATTTCGTCCGACGGCGGCGCGTAGTGGAAGCTCGTGCCTTCGTCGCGCACGGCGGCGGTCGGGATGATGATGCCGCAGTCGCGAATCTGCTGATTCAGCACGCCGCAGTTGCCGAATACGACGAACCGCTTCGCACCAAGCGCGTGCAGCTCTTCCAGCATCGCCACGCAGGACGGCGCGCCGACCATCGCCAGCGCAAATGTCAGCGGTGTCCCCTGCCACAAACCGCGGTAAATGGGGTATTTTGCGTTCGCGTCGCCGAGTTCGGCAAGCACGCGCACATCCGCCGCCATATCCAGCATCCGCTCGAACGTGACGTGCGAAAAGCAGCTGACGGCCGTCTCCGGCAAATCCGGCACAGGCGAAAAGAGCATATCGGGGTTGATGACCGCTTGGCGCGACGCATCAAAATCCGTCAAAAGCATGGTGATTCCCTCCTGCCGCCGTTTGCCCTCTATCATAGCAGATTTTGCGGCAAAAGGCAACAGGAGGGACAAGATTCATTCGTTACAGGCGGAAGTAGTCCACGCCGCCCTCAAACAGCGGCTGATACTTGTCGCCGGGTACGTTCTTGTAGAGATTTTCGCCGCTGCGCTCGGTGTGACCCATCTTGCCCAGCACGCGGCCGTCGGGGCTGGTGATGCCCTCGATGGCGAAATAGCTGGCGTTGGGGTTGAAACGCATATCCATCGACGGCGCGCCGGACAAATCCACATACTGCGTGGCAATCTGCCCATTCGCCGCAAGCTGGCGAATCAGCGCTTCCGGGCCGACAAACCGACCCTCGCCGTGGCTGATGGCGACTGTGTGAATGTCATCCACCTTGCAGCGGGACAGCCACGGGGATTTATTCGACGCAATGCGCGTGCGGACGAGCATCGACTGGTGACGGCCGATTTCGTTGAACGTCAGCGTCGGGCACTGATCAGACGTGTCGATGATTTCGCCATACGGCACAAGCCCCAGCTTAATCAGCGCCTGGAAGCCGTTGCAAATGCCGAGCATCAGGCCGTCGCGGCGGTGGAGCAGATCATGCACCGTGTCTTTCATCGCCGGGTTGCGGAAGAACGCCGTGATGAACTTCGCCGAGCCGTCGGGTTCGTCGCCGCCGGAGAAGCCGCCGGGCAGGACGATCATCTGGCTGCGCGCAATCATGCGGCTTGCCTCGGCAATCGACTGGGTGATGGCTTCAGGCGTCAGGTTGTTGATGACGAGGATTTCCGCCGCGCCGCCTGCGCGCTCCACCGCCCGCGCGGTGTCGTACTCGCAGTTCGTGCCGGGGAAAACCGGGATGAACGCCAGCGGCTTGACCGTCTTGACGGCGGGCACGGGGTAGGTTTCCGCCGAATAGGAGAACTTCTCCGTCGTTTCGCCGGTATGCCCGCGGTAGGAGAACACCTTGTCCAGCTTGCCCTCGTAGATTTCCTGCATGGCGGTCAAATCAATGCGCTCGCCCTCATACTCCAGCACCCACTCCGGCACGGTGTCGCCCACCTTCACGCCGAGGTCGATGTCTTCGGCGCATTCCAGCAGCATCGCGCCGATCTGCTGCGCGAAAAGATTGCCATCGTAATCATCGTCGATACGCGTGCCAATCTGATTGCCAATTCCCATCTTGAACAGGCCTTCCGCCACGCCGCCCAGACCCAGCGCCCACGCGGAAACCACCTTGCCCGCGCGAATGGCGGACAGGACGGCATCATAATTCGCGGTCAGCGCGGCGGTATCGTGCGGGTCGCAGGAGACAAGGCGGATGGCGTGCCCCGCTTCCTTGAATTCGGGCGAAATGACCTCGCTCGCCTTGCCGGGGGCAATCGCGAAGGAGCAGAGCGTCGGCGGAACGTCCATCTTCTCGAACGTGCCGGACATGGAGTCCTTGCCGCCAATCGCCGCGATGTTCAAATCCAGCTGCGCATCCAGCGCGCCCAGCAGCGCCGCGAACGGCTTGCCCCAGCGCGTCGGATCCGTGCCCATGCGCTCGAAATACTCCTGGAAGGTCAAATACGCCTGCTTGTAGTCAAAGCCCGCGCAGACAAGCTTCGTCACGCTCTCGATGACCGCCAGATAGCTGCCCTCATACAGCGACTGCGCCAGGATTTCCGGGTGCATCCCGTATGCCATGCCGGACACGGTATCCGTCACGCCATGGAGAACCGGCAGCTTCGCGACCATCGTCTGGTTCGGGGTCAGCTGATATTTGCCGCCGAAGGGCATCAAGACCGTCGCCGCGCCGATGGTAGAATCGAACCGCTCGCTCAAGCCCTGCTTGGAGCAGATATTGAGGTTGCCAAGCATATCCGCCAGCTTCTCCGTCACCGTATCGCCCGCAAACTCATAGGGCTTGACATCATCATCCGGGACAGACGCAGTCGTGTGCTTCTCCGCGCCGTTGGAATTGAGGAACTCGCGGGACAAATCGACAATCGTCACGCCCTTCCACGTCATGCGCAGACGGGGTTCGGCGGTCACTTCCGCCACGACGGTCGCTTCAAGGTTCTCGCGGTTTGCCGCCGCAAGGAACGCGTCGACGTCCTCCGGCGCAAGCACAACCGCCATCCGCTCCTGCGATTCGGAAATCGCCAGCTCCGTGCCGTCCAGACCGTCGTACTTCTTCGGCACTTTGTCCAAATCAATCAGCAGGCCGTCCGCCAGTTCGCCGATTGCCACAGACACGCCGCCCGCGCCGAAGTCGTTGCAGCGCTTGATGAGCCGGGTGACTTCGCCGTCACGGAAGAGGCGCTGGAGCTTGCGTTCGGTCGGGGCATTGCCCTTCTGCACCTCCGCGCCGCACGTTTCGATGGATTCCAGCTTATGGGATTTCGACGAGCCCGTTGCGCCGCCGCAGCCGTCGCGCCCGGTGCGCCCGCCAAGGAGGACAATCTTGTCGCCGGGGGCAGGCACTTCGCGGCGGACGTTCTTCTCCGGCGCAGCGCCGACCACCGCGCCGATTTCCAGACGCTTGGCGGCATAGCCCGGATGGTACATTTCATCCACCAGCCCCGTTGCCAGTCCAATCTGGTTGCCATAGGAGGAATAGCCCGCCGCCGCCGTGGTGACAAGCTTGCGCTGAGACAGCTTGCCCGGCATGGTCTGGCTGACCGGAACAAGCGGGTCTGCCGCGCCAGTCACGCGCATTGCCTGATAGACGTAGGTGCGCCCGGACAGCGGGTCGCGAATCGCGCCGCCGATGCAGGTCGCCGCGCCGCCGAAGGGCTCAATCTCCGTGGGGTGATTGTGCGTCTCATTCTTGAACATGAGCAGCCACGGCTCTTTCACGCCGTCCACATCCACATCAATCTTGATGGAGCAAGCATTGATTTCCTCGCTCACGTCAATGTTGGGGGTCTGCCCGATTTTCTTCAGGTACTTGCCGCCGATGGTCGCGATGTCCATCAGGTTCATGGGGCGCTCGCGGTCGCCGTAGACGGTCTTGCGCGCCGCCAAATAACGCTGGAACGCCTTCTCGACCGCCGCTTTGCGCACATCCACCGCGTCAAGGGTCGTCAGGAACGTCGTGTGACGGCAGTGATCCGACCAGTAGGTGTCAATCATGCGGATTTCGGTCAGCGTCGGGTCACGGTGCTCGGACGCGAAATAATCCCGGCAGAACGCAAGGTCATCGTCATCCATCGCCAAGCCGTACTTCTTGACGAACGCATCCACCTCATCGGCATTCATCGCCGTGAAGCCCGTCAGCGTCTCCACATGGTCGGGCGTGTCGTACTGCTGCTGGAGCGTCGTCTTTTCGCCCAAGTCGGCTTCACGCGCCTCCACGGGGTTGATGACGTGCTTCTTCACACGCGCCAGCTCATCCGCCGTGAAATCGCCGTCCAGCAGATACACGCGCGCACTGCGCACCGTCGGGCGGGCGCACTGCCCCACCAGCTGGATGCACTCCTCGCAGGATGCCGCGCGCTGGTCATACTGACCCGGCAGGTACTCCACCGCAAAAACCGCCTTCGCGCCCTGCGGAAGTTCCGTGTACGTCACATCCACCTGCGGCTCGGAGAACACGACCGGCAGGCACTTCTGGTACAGCGCGTCTTCCACGCCCTCCACGTCATAGCGGTTCAGCAGGCGCAGACCCGTGACCGTCTTGATTTGCAGGATATGGCGAATTTCCCACAGGAGCTGCTTCGCCTCCACCGCGTAGGGGGCTTTCTTTTCCACATAAATGCGTTTGACGCTCATGAATGGCTCTCCTTTCGTGATGCCAAGGCGCGCTGACCAATGTCGCGGCGCATGTGCATGTCGGTGAAGGTGATTTTGTCCGCCGCCTGATACGCTTTGTCAATCGCAGCTTCGAGCGTATCCGCCGTCGCGGTGACGCCCAGAACGCGCCCGCCCGCGGTGACAATCTGCCCGTCCACCAGCTTCGTACCCGCGTGGAACACGGTCGCGGTTTCGCCCGCTTCATCCAAGCCGGAAATCGGGTAGCCGCTCTTGTAGCTGACCGGGTAGCCGCCGGATGCCAGCACGACACAGCACGCCGCGCCAGACGCAAATTCCACGGGCGTATCCGCCAGCGTGCCGTCCACCGTCGCGCGCATGATGGTCAGCAGGTCGCTTTTCAGCAGCGGCAGCACCACCTGCGTCTCCGGGTCGCCGAAGCGGCAGTTGTATTCGATGACCTTCGGGCCTTTGGGCGTCATCATCAGGCCGAAATACAGGCAGCCCGTGAAGGTGCGCCCCTCGGCATTCATGGCGGCAATCGTCGGCAGGAAGATTTCGTCCATGCAGCGCTGCGCCAGTTCGGGCGTGTAGCAGGGATTGGGGGCAATGGTGCCCATGCCGCCGGTGTTGAGGCCCTCATCGTGGTCAAGCGCGCGCTTGTGATCCATGCTGGACACCATCGGCTTGACCGTTTTGCCGTCCGTGAACGCCAGCACGCTGACTTCCGGGCCGGTCAGAAACTCCTCGATGACGACCCGCGCGCCGGACGCGCCGAACTTCGCTTCCTTCATCATGGACGCGACGGCTTCCACGGCGCTGTCGCGGTCAGGGCAGATGAGCACGCCCTTGCCGAGCGCCAGACCATCCGCCTTGACGACGATGGGCATATCCGCCGTCTGCAAATACTTGACCGCCGCGTCATAATCGTCGAACGTCTCATACGCCGCCGTCGGAATGCCGTACTTCTTCATCAGGTTCTTCGAGAACACCTTGCTGCCCTCGATGATGGCGGCATTCTTTCGCGGGCCGAACGCGGGAATCCCTTGCTCCGCCAGCGCATCCACCATACCGAGGCACAGCGGGTCGTCCGGCGCGACGATGACGAAATCCACCTTGTTCTCCGCCGCCCAGCGGACGATGCCGTCCACGTCCGTCGCCTTGAAGGGCAGGCAGGTCGCAATCTGCGCAATGCCGCCGTTGCCGGGCGCGGCGTACAGCGCCGTCACTTCCGGGTTTTCCTTGATTTTCAGCGCGATGGCGTGTTCGCGTCCGCCGCCGCCGACGATGAGTACCTTCATCTTGCTTCCCTGACCTTTCTGAATGCAATCAATGGTGGAACAGGCGCATATGCGTGAAGCACATGACCATATTGTACAGGTTGCAAGCGTCAATCACGTTATCATCGCGAATCGAACCGCCGGGCTGGGCGACGTAGGTCACGCCGGAGCGATGCGCGCGCTCGATGTTATCGCCAAACGGGAAGAACGCATCGCTGCCCAGCGCAACGCCTGTCTGCTGATTCAGCCATGCGCGCTTTTCTTCCTTCGTCAGCGGTTCGGGGCGCTCGGTGAAGAATCGCTGCCAGCGGCCGTCCGCCAGCACCTCGTCCGGCTCGTCGGAGATGAACACGTCAATCGTGTTGTCGCGGTCGGCACGGGCGATTTTCTCCACGAACGGCAACGCCAGCACACGCGGATGCTGCCGCAGCAGCCAGTTATCCGCCTTCTGCCCTGCCAGACGCGTGCAGTGAATGCGGCTCTGCTGACCCGCGCCGATGCCAATCGCCTGACCGTCCTTGGCGTAGCAGACGGAATTCGATTGCGTGTATTTGAGCACAATCAGCGCCACAATCAGGTCGCGCTTGGCATCCGCCGGCAGGTCGTGATTCGTGGTTACGATGTCGTTCAGCAGATTTTCATCAATCACAAATTCATTGCGCCCCTGCTCGAACGTGATGCCGAACACCTGCTTGTGCTCAATGGGCGCGGGACGATATGCAGGGTCAATCTGTACAATATTGTAATTGCCCTTCTTCTTCATCTTCAGCAGCGCCAGCGCCTCGTCGGTGTAGCCGGGGGCGATGATGCCGTCGGACACTTCGGGCTTAATCAGCCGCGCGGTGCTTTCGTCGCACACGTCGCTCAGGGCAATCCAGTCGCCGAAGGAGGACATGCGGTCTGCGCCGCGCGCGCGAGCATAGGCGCACGCCAAGGGAGACAGTTCCTGTTCCCCCACGAAGTAAATCTTGCGCAGGGTGTCATTCAGCGGCAGACCCACCGCCGCGCCCGCCGGGCTGACATGCTTGAACGACGTCGCCGCGGGCAGACCCGTCGCGCGCTTGAGTTCGCTGACCAACTGCCAGCCGTTGAGCGCATCGAGAAAGTTGATGTAGCCGGGTTTGCCGTTCAGCACGGTCAGGGGCAGTTCGCCCTGCTCCATATAAATCCGCGACGGCTTCTGATTCGGGTTGCAGCCGTACTTCAATTCCAGCTCTTTCATACCTCTTCCTCCTGATCATGCTTGTTGATGATGATGGTATCGCTGCTGCCATCCTTCAGGCTGATATAAGAGACGTACAGCGACACTTTGTTGTCTTCGTTGAGATTCATCCATGTATCCAGCGCCAGCTGCTCAATATCGCCGTGCAGCGCCACCTTCTCCGGTTCGCCCGCGAAGGACGGAATCGGATTGCCGTCGCATTGGTAGGTGTGGATGAAATGCCCCTCGCCCGCCTTGGGCTGCGCGTACTCATAGAAATAGCGCAGGACGCTGCTTTCGTCGCCGTCGTCGGACTTGATGATGGACAGCTTGTAGGATGCCTTGCCATCCGCGACGCGCACCAAACCGCTGATGCGGGGCGTCCAGTTCGGGCGGTCGTCCTCGAACGTGCGGGTACGCAGCGCGTCCTCGAACGTCTGCCCATTCTGCATGAAGTCGTAGACCGTGTCGGTCTGGTCGCCGTTGGTGACGATGGTGTATTCGCCGCCCGGCAGCGCGCGGACAGGCGCGTAGATAATCAGATGCGGGTCGGTCATCAGGCTTTCGTCGTGCGCCTTGGTGATGATGCCGTCGTCCGTCTCCTCAAAAATGCGGTTGCGGCTGTTGATGCTGCGGCCCATGATAAAGTAGACAATCACGGCATATTCGCCGCTTTCGTCCACGCCGAGACAGATGCCGCGCCCCGGATAGGTGTTATTGCTCAGCACGTCGTTCAATTCCTGCTTCTTCATTGCTTTTCCTCCCGCTTTTTTGCGATTTTGCCTGCCACCTGCTCCAGTGCCTGCGGCAGCAGAATCCACTCCGCCTGTTCCATCACGCGCCGCTGCAAGATTTCCGGCGTGTCGCCCGGCAGCACTTCAACGGCTTTCTGCGCGATAATATCGCCGCCGTCGGTAATTTCGTTGACAAAATGCACCGTCGCGCCCGTGACCTTCACGCCGCGTTTAAGTGCCGCTTCGTGCACATGGAGTCCATAGAAGCCGTCGCCGCAGAAGGACGGAATCAGGCTCGGATGGATGTTGAGGATGCGATGGTCATACGCACGGATGACGTTCTCCGGCAGAATCGTCAGGAAACCCGCCAGCACAACGACATCAATCGCGTTTTCACGCAGCAGGGTCAGCAGACGCTCGCCGTAATTCTCCGGTGTTTCGCCCTTCTCCTTGCGCAGGACGGCATGGGCGATTCCGGCGGTTTCCGCGCGGGTGAGCGCATAGGCGGATGCGTTTGACGCCACGACGAGTGCCAGTTCCGCGGACGGGATTTTGCCCGCCCGTTTCGCGTCGATGATGGCTTGCAGGTTCGTGCCGCCGCCGGAAACGAGAACAGCTGCTCTTACCACAGTTCCACGCCCTTTTCCCCTGCCACGATTTCGCCCAGCACATACGCGCCGGGTTCGCCGTTCTGGTGCAGGATAGCAAGCGCCTTGTCAGCATCTTCGCGGGCGACGGTAATCGTCATGCCCACGCCCATGTTGAAGGTGTTGAACATGTCGCGCTCCGGGACGCTGCCTTCGCGGGCAATGAGGTCAAAAATCGGCAGCACGCGCACGTCGCTCTTCTTGATTTTCGCGCAGCAGCCTTCGGGCAGGGAGCGCGGAATGTTCTCATAGCTGTCTCTTATACTC
>ENA-OYXY01001135-OYXY01001135.1-human-gut-metagenome-genome-assembly--contig:-NODE-1135-length-11058-cov-24.488958_pt1 | contig 11058 bp, 7 predicted proteins | sample MGYA00244058_ERZ653438 | MGnify/ENA primary metagenome ERZ653438 (study PRJEB26926, sample SAMN06165026) | human gut metagenome | biome: ENVO:00009003; feature: ENVO:2100002; material: ENVO:00002003... | reverse complement strand
AGTTCAACTCTATCCACAAAAAACATAAAAACATCTTTTCTGTACCCCACAGACACAAGCAATGCCGAAAGCCTTTGTTTTCAAGGGTTTTCGGTTTTTATTTTTGTCAAAAACGAGAAAAACGAAAAATTCACAGTTTTTCATTGGCTGTTTTTCCGTCTGCTAACGGAATTTATGACTGATGTCGTCCGCCTTTCGGGCGGATTTTTTTATGTTATCCGATGCGTATTTTTATGATTGAAAAATTTAAAACGTGCAAAAGTGCGCATTTACGGTTCAATAATATTGCATATTAGATAACAAAACGGGCACACTATAAGCACAAACGCTGAATTTTATTGCGCGATATTGACTGTATCTGACTGTTTTTGTATAATTAAGGCACAACAGAGATATCGGAGGTGTGAATATGCTTACAACCGACAGAAGAGCGCAGATACTTGAAATTCTGCGTCAGAACGGCTCGGTTACCGTTTCAAAGCTTGCCGAAAAATTCGAAACAAGCGAATCTACGATAAGGCGTGACCTTTTGGCTCTTTCCCAGCTCGGGAAAATAAACAAGGTTCACGGCGGAGCGACTGTTCTCGGGCAGGAATTTCTCCACAACGAGGAGGATTTCAACAAAAAATCGCTGATGAACATAAACGAAAAGGAAGAAATAGCAAAATATGCCGCATCGCAGATAAATGATGATGATTTCGTTTTTATCGACGCAGGCACGACCACCTTTCTTATGACGAAATATATAACCTCTTCCAAAGCGACCTTTGTAACCAACGGAATCGCCCACGCAAAGGAGCTGACGGCCAAGGGCTGCAAGGTTTTTGTTATCGGCGGTGAATTAAAAAGCACAACCGAGGCAATCATAGGCTTAGTAGCCGCTTCAAATCTTCAGAAATATAACTTTTCAAAAGCGTTCATCGGAACAAACGGAGTCAGCGAAAAGCAGGGCTTTACAACCCCGGACACCGAGGAGGCAATGCTGAAAGCCGTTGCCATAGAGCGAAGCTTTGTAACCTATGTGCTTTGCGACCACACAAAGTTCGGAAAAGTTTCGGCGGTATCATTTTCACCGGTTGCGGCGGCGTGTATAGTCTGCGACAAATGCGATGACGAACAGCTTAAATCAAAAACGGTAGTGAAGGAGGTAACTGCTTAATGGTTTACACCGTTACTCTGAATCCGGCTCTCGACTATGTGATGAAGCTCAAAGCTCTCAGAACCGACGACATAAACCGTACGGACGGCGAAGAAATCTATTACGGCGGAAAAGGCATCAACGTGTCGGTCATACTCACACAGCTCGGAATTCCCAACACGGCACTCGGCTTTCTCGGAGGCTTTACCGGAAAAAAGCTTGAAGAAATGCTCAAAAACGACAATATTAGTTGCGACTTTAGTTATCTTAAAAACGGCGATACGCGAATAAACGTCAAAATCAAGGCCGACAAGGAAATTGATTTGAACGCCTGCGGCCCCGAAATTACAAAAGAGGATATGCAGAGCTTTTTAAGAAAGCTTGACGGCATAAAGAGCGGAGATTATCTTATCCTCGCAGGCTCTATCCCGAATACCCTCCCCGATGACATTTACGAGCAAATACTTGAGAGAGTCGGCGACAGAAATATAAACTGCGTGGTTGACGCAACGGGCGATTTGCTCAAAAACGTACTCAAATACAGACCGTTTTTGATAAAGCCGAATCATCACGAGCTCGGCGACCTGTTCTCGGTCCAAATTAAAAGCGACGATGACATTGTAAAATATTCGAAAAAGCTTCAGGAAATGGGTGCTAGAAACGTGCTTGTTTCAATGGCAAAAGACGGCGCAATGCTTACGGACGAAAACGGAAGCGTCCACAAAATAGGCAACGCAAAGGGCAAGCTCATAAACTCCGTCGGTTGCGGAGACAGTATGGTAGCAGGCTTTACGGCAGGATATATTAAGACCGCCGACTATTCCTACGCTTTAAGACTCGGCTCGGCGTGCGGAAACGCAACGGCCTTTTCGGAAAAGCTTGCAACCCGCGAAGAAATTGAACGCGTCTTTAACGCGGAGTATAAATAAGGAGGAATACTTATGAAAATCATCGACTTATTAAAAAAGGATGCGATTGCTCTTAATGTTTCTCTCACCGACAAGGAAGAGGCAATCGACAAGCTGATTTCCCTGCACGAAAAGGCAGGAAATCTTGCCGACAAGGCGGCGTACAAGGAGGCTATCCTTGCAAGAGAGGCTCAGGGCTCGACCGCAATCGGAGAAGGAATTGCCGTTCCGCACGCAAAATCGGACAGCGTAAAGACTCCAGGTCTTTCGGCGATAACGGTTCCGAACGGCGTTGATTACGGTGCTCCCGACTCCAAACCCTCGGACATTTTGTTTATGATTGCCGCTCCCGTTGACGGAGATTTACATCTCGAAATACTCTCCCGTCTTATGGTAATGCTTATGGAACCGGAATTTTGCGCGGCTCTACGGGGCGCAAAAACAACGGACGAATTTTTAGAAATAATCGACAAAAAGGAAGCGGAGAAATACCCCGAGGAAGCGGTAAAACCCGAAGTAAAGCCGAATGGTTACAGAATACTCGCAGTTACAGCCTGTCCGACGGGCATAGCGCATACCTATATGGCGGCAGAGGCACTTGAAAAAGCGGGCGAAAAATTAGGCTATCCGCTCAAAGCCGAAACCAACGGCTCCGGCGGTGCTAAAAACGTGCTCACAAAAAAGGAAATCGAAGAATGCGACGGAATAATCATTGCCGCAGATAAAAACGTCGAAATGGCACGTTTCGACGGCAAGCCCGTTGTAAAGACCTCGGTTTCAAACGGAATAAACAAGCCCGAGGAGCTTATCAAAAGAATCGTTGACGGAAAAGCCGCGATATATCACGCCGACGAAAGTGAAAAGCAGCCTATTGATGATGACGAAAAGGAAAGCGGCTGGCACAAACTTTATAAGCATCTCATGAACGGTGTTTCGCATATGCTCCCGTTCGTTGTCGGCGGCGGAGTTCTCATAGCTCTCGGCTTCCTGTTCGATACGCTTGCAGGCAATGCCGATGTCGGCGGAACCTTCGGCTTCACAAGTCCCGTTGCGGCAATTGTATTCTGGATAGGCAAAGCGGCATTTGCGCTTATGCTCCCCATTCTTTCGGCTTATATCGCATCGTCCGTTGCCGACAGACCTGGTCTTTTGCCCGGTATGATAGGCGGCGTATTTGCGGCAAACGGTTACACCTTCAGCTCGCTGATTGAAAACCAAAGCCTTACCGGAGACGACAAAGCGGTGTCGGGCTTTCTCGGTGCTCTGCTCGCAGGCTTCCTTGCCGGTATTATTGTAAATCTCCTCAAAAAGGCATTTTCTTGGCTTCCGAAATCAATGGACGGAATAAAGCCCGTATTTATCTATCCTCTTTTCGGCACGCTTATCATGGGCCTTCTTATGTGTCTTGTAAACCCCGTTATAGGCGTTGTCAACTCCGCTCTTTCATCGTTCCTCTCGTCGCTCGGCGATACAAGCAAAATACTCCTTTCCATAGTACTTGCGGCAATGATGGCAACGGATATGGGCGGCCCGTTCAACAAGGCGGCTTATGTTTTCGGCACGGCTGCAATAGCTGACGGCAACACATGGATTATGGCGGCTGTTATGATAGGCGGTATGGTTCCCCCGATTGCAATCGCACTTTCGACAACCTTCAACAAGAAGAAGTGGACATCGGAAGAAATCAAATCAGGCCCCGTAAACTATCTTATGGGTCTGTGCTTCATTACGGAGGGTGCTATCCCCTACGCCGCTTCCGACCCGGTCAGAGTTATCCCCTCATGCTTAGTAGGCTCTGCTGTCGCAGGTGCTCTTACATCACTGTTCAATGTTACATGCCCCGCACCTCACGGCGGAATCTTCACATTTATAGTATGCGACCATCCGCTTCTCTATATCGTAGCCCTTATTGCAGGCTCGGTTGTCGGAGCGCTGATGCTCGGTCTTCTTAAAAAGAATCGTAAAGAATCCGTATAACAAACAATCAAAAACCGTGCCGAGGGGCATCGTCCTCTCGGCAGGTATCAAACATAAGGAGAATTATTATGGTACAGAAAACTTTTACAATCACTAATAAAATGGGACTTCATATGCGTCCGGCAAACACCTTTGTAACGGAAATGTCTAAATTCTCTTCGGAAGTTGACATTGTTTTCGGAGGTAAAAGGATCAACGGCAAGAGCATTATGAATATAATGGCAGGCTGCATCAAATGCGGAAGCGAAATCACCGTAGAGTGCAGCGGCGCAGACGAAAACGAAATGCTCAAAAAAGCCGAAGAGCTTATCACATCGGGCTTCGGCGAAGAATAATATTGCCGCGGCTTAATGAAAGGGTGGGTTTAATGCTTAAAGGAATCGGCGCATCTCAAGGCTTCGGAATCGGCAAGGCCGTTGTTATAAGGGACACAAACCTTGACTATTCATCCGTAAAATTTACCGATTCGGATCATCAAAAAAAGCGTCTGCACTCGGCAGTCGCCGACTTTTCCGACGAAACAAAATCACTTGTGGCGGAGCTTAAAAAGAATGCCGGAAAGAAAGAGGCGGAGATACTCGAGGGACATCTTGTTATGCTTGAGGACCCGTTTATGCTCGCACAGATGGAAGAAGCAATCGACAACGGCTCTGTTGCCGAAGCGGCGGTTGACAGCATATGCACGATGTTTATCAATATGTTCTCGGGCGTTGACGACGAGCTTACGCGCCAACGCGCCTCGGATGTAAAGGATATAAGAGACAGCCTTTTGCGCATTCTTCTGGGTGTAAAAAGTGTGGACATTTCATCCGTACCGAAGGGCTCTGTTCTCATCGCCAAGGATTTCACCCCGTCCATGACGTCACAAATAAACAGGGAAAATGTTTCCGCAATTATCACCGAGGTCGGCGGCGTTACGAGTCACAGCGCAATACTTGCCCGTGCCATGGGCATACCCGCCGTTTTGTCGGTCGTCAATGCGGTTGAAAAAATCTCGGACGGCGATATGATTATTGCAGACGGCTTCAAGGGGAAAGTATTTACCGACCCCACAGAGGAAGAGCTTGAAGAATACAGAACCAAACAGGCGGCATATCTGAAGGAAAAAGAAAGCCTCAACGAATACTTCTCAAAAGAAACCGTTACAAAATCCGGCGTAAAAAAGCATGTGTACGGCAACATCGGCAAGGCTGAGGACGCACAGAACGTATTGCAAAACGGCGGCGAGGGCATAGGGCTCTTCAGAACGGAATTTCTGTTTATGGACAGAGCCTCTCTTCCCACGGAGCAGGAGCAGTACGAAGCATATTCAACCGTCGCAAAGATAACGGACGGCAAGGAGGTTATCATTCGCACACTCGATATAGGCGGAGATAAAGCGATAGATTACCTTAAAATCGAAAAAGAGGACAACCCGTTTCTCGGGCACCGCGCGATAAGATACTGCCTTGACAACCCTAAAATTTTCAAAATTCAGCTTCGTGCAATTCTCCGCGCAGCGGTTTTCGGAAACATAAAGGTTATGCTTCCGCTTGTAACGACACTTGACGAGGTTCGCAGAGCAAAAGCCCTTATCGAAGAATGCAAAGATGAGCTTAAAAATGAGGGGCTTAAATTCGCCGACATTCCCGTGGGCGTTATGATAGAAACTCCGTCGGCGGCAATAATTTCCGATTTGCTCGCAAAAGAGGTTGATTTCTTTTCCATCGGCACAAACGACCTGACGGGCTACACCATGGCTGTTGACAGAGGAAACGCCGCTGTTTCAAAGCTGTATGACCCGATTCAGCCTGCGGTTCTGCGCCTTATCGAAACGACGATCAAAAACGCCAAAAAGGCAGGCATCCCCGTCGGAATGTGCGGAGAAGCGGCAGCCGATACACGTCTTATTCCCTTGCTTTGCAAATGGGGGCTTGACGAATTTTCGGTAACGCCCTCTTCGATTTTGCACACAAGAAAAAGTATATGCGAATGCGAATAACGGCAAATCTCCCGCATCTTATTTTATATAATCAAGCAGCAAAGCTCTCGTAAAGCACCTCAAAACAATATATTTTGATACAGAAACAGATTAACCCCTCGGATATGCGTCTGCATTATCCGAGGGGTTAAGTGCATTATTATATGAAAAACCGTTTATTTTAAGCAAAACCTACTCATAACGGGCTAATAATCAACATTATCTTGATTTTTTGTATGCTATATGATATTATTGGTATGCATACTAATAATATTATAAACAGGTGATATATTTGCGTAGAAACAGCAGTGAAACAAAAAGAAAAATCTTAACGGCGTGCGTTCGGTTGTTTTTGGAGGAGGGCTACAAAAGCACCTCCGTCAGTCGAATAGTCGAGGAAGCAGGCGTCGCAAGGGGCAGCTATTTAAATCTGTTTCCGACCAAGGACAAAATCTTGCTGGATTTGACCGAATCGATGTTCGGCGGTCAATTTGACGTGGCGAGGAGCATTGCGGACAAAAAGCTGCCGCCCGTATACGCCTATGCGGTGGAAACATCTCTTCAGCTCACGCTAACGGAGCTTAACGAGAACTTGCGAGAAATCTACATTGAAGCATATTCTCAGCCCGACACGGCGGAATTCATCTATCTGCACACCACGGCGGAATTAAAGCAGATTTTCGGAACAAATTTCCCCGATTACAGCGAAAGTGACTTTTATGAAATGGAAATCGGCACGGCAGGACTTATGCGTAACTATATGGCTCGCAAATGTGATATTCATTTCCCGTTGGAGCGCAAGCTCAGCCGCTTTTTGACGGCATCAATGAGAGTATATCGTGTACCGGAGGAAGAACAGGCAAATGTGCTTGCTTTTATCGGCTCGATTGATATTCGGGAGCTTGCCGTCACGGTTATGCATAAGCTGTTTGCCATGCTTGAAATGAAATATGACTTTAAGCTGTCTACGGACGGCGAAACGGAGGAAAGAAGATGAGAACAGGGAAAAAACTGCTCACAGGTATGCTTTTGGTGCTTTTCATTGTTTTTGTCGCAGGATGCGGCAAAACGGCAAAAACCAACGCCGCACTGCCGGAGGTGCGCAATAGCGGCACGGCGATCCAATGGAAATACCCCGCCGAAGAAGAATGGCGCGACCTTGTGGCGCTTTCCGAGCTGCGTGGCGCCTCCGGAGAAAACGGCAAGGACGGAATTAACGGAGTTGACGGGAAAGACGGTAAGAACGGAATAAACGGCGAGAACGGAAAAGACGGCGTTAACGGCACCGACGGAAAGAACGGTCTTGACGGCAAAGACGGCATTAACGGCATTGACGGCAAAGACGGCATTGACGGCAAAGACGGCATTGACGGCAAAGACGGCATTGACGGCAAAGACGGCATTGACGGTAAAAACGGTATAAACGGAAAGGACGGCATAGACGGTAAAGACGGAGCAGACGGCAAGGACGGCATTAATGCCAAAAACATAGAGGTGCAGCGAACCGAAACCCACATACAGTGGCGATATGAGGGCGACGAGTGGCAGAATCTCGTTGCGATAGCCGATATAGAGGGCCCTGCCGGACAGAACGGAACGGACGGTGCAAACGGAAAAACTCCGGAATTTCGCGTAAGCGAAAATATCCTGCAATGGCGTTATGTCGGCGACGAAATATGGCTGAACCTGTACGATCTTTCGGTTTTGAAAGGTCTTGACGGCAAGGACGGCGCTGACGGCAAGGACGGTATAAACGGCACAAACGGACAAAACGGCTCTGACGGCAAAGACGGTAAAACACCTTTTATCGGCGAAAACGGCAACTGGTGGATCGGAGAAATCGACACAGCCGTAAAAGCCGCAGGCATTGACGGCACAGACGGTGTTGACGGCACAGACGGTGTTGACGGCGAAAAGGGCGACAAAGGCGAAAAAGGCGACAAGGGGGATAAAGGTGATAAAGGCGACAAGGGCGACGCCGGTCAGAACGGCGCCTGCTCCGGATATTTTTATGCAGAAACAAGAATTCCGAGAGTATTTCTCAATAACGGCAACGCAGCTTTAAGCGTTTATGAAAAGGTAAACAGCGGAGACCTGATATCCACTTATCTTGATAAGATTGCGCTCAAAAAAGGTCATGTTTACAGCGTCACCATAAGCGGCTCTCTCCAGGTGGTATCAAACGAGTCCAACAACAACGGTAATTACTCCATCCAGATGACAGACGGCTATGACGACGACCTTTGCCGTGAGGTTACACGCATAAAACGTGACGGCAAAAAAATAGCGCAGACAAACGACCAACATTCCTTTAATTTCACCAGAATTTACGACGCCTCGGACGAGGATATAACGCTGTACTTCATGTTTGAACAGTCGGCATACAATACCCGTCTCGAGAGCTTCAAAGGCACAATCACAATAACCGCCCTTGATTAAGTTTACATAACGGAGGTAGCAAGAAATGAAAAAACGAATACTCAGTATCCTGCTCACCCTATGTATGCTGTTCTGCCTTGTGCCGACAGGCGTATTTGCCGAGGGCGAGACAGCAACGGGCTCTGCTGCGATACAGCTTGGCACAGACGCACTAAGTAAAAATGTAAACACAGCGACCGCACCGACCGTGTATTTCGGGCAAGACCATGAAAATAATCCCGGTGCATGGCGCGTCATCGACTATGACGGAAACAGTGCAGCCGGCATAGCCGGGAATATGACCCTGCTTGCGGCAAATAACATGGGGTTGTCAAAGTTCGGTGCGAGCAACGCTTATGCGGACAGCGCGTTGAAAGAGGCAATAGACGCGCTTGCGGATAAGCTGACGGCGAAAGAAACCGATGCTGTTGAAAAACGGACCCTTGCAAGCGGAAACTACGATGAGGAAAATACCGACGGTGTAGCGGGTCCTGCGGTAAGCAATGCTGTTTTTTGGCCGCTTTCCTCAAAAGAGGCTAATGCGGTAAACAACGATTTGCGTGTCGTGGATCCCGAGCATCCGGGTTGGGCGTCAAGCTATTGGTGGCTGCGCTCCCCAGACGAAGACTATTCCACTGCCTTTGTGGCTGGTAGAGGTGAAGTCCGCTACTATGGTGGATACTCTACTTCCAAGGAGTTTGGCGTTCGTCCCGCTTTCGACTTGAATTTGGACTCTGTCCTCTTTGCATCCGCCGCCGTGGGCGGCAAGCCCGACGGAGGCTTGACCCCGATTTCCGAATACAGCGGCAATGAGTGGAAGCTGACGCTTTTAGATAACAGCAGTAATTTTGCCGTAACGGAAAAAACTGCCGATGCCGCCCCCGACGATACCGTTACGCTGAATTACACCGGGGCGATCACAGGGATAAATGAATATATCTCCGCCATCATTGCGGATAGCAGCGGCGCACAGTATTACGGCAGAGTAGCACAGCCTACTGCCGCAAGCGGAACGGTTGAAATCAAAATCCCGTCCGACATTGCGCCGGGCAGCTATACCCTGAAGGTCTTCAGCGAACAGTATAACGGCGATTATAATACCGATTATGCAAGTAATTTCACAGACATTGCGCTGACGGTGGAAAATCAGCCTGACGAGCAGTTTACCCTCGCCCCCGGCGGCGTCTATTACTTTGACCTCTCCGGCGCAAACATCCCCGGAACGGCAAACGGCAGTCTGCCGGACAGCACACTTCATTATGTGCCTTTTACCTATGTGGGTACGGTGAACGCCTACAAGCTCACATCAGCAATGGCAACCACCGAGGAGTATGCACAGCAGAACAAATACGCTCACAGCCTGTTTGTGGCGGACTATGCCGTAACGCATAAGGTAAACTGGAATAACTTAGATACTGCGAGCCTGATTTTCGGCAAGGACTATGTCGCCGGCGGCGTGGACTATACCCTGCGCGCACCGTCTTGTGGAAGTGGGTTTACCGGTTCAGGCGATTCAGAGTGCGGTACGCCCCAAAGCAATGAGTGGGACGCGGTGCTGGACAAGAACAGCGGATATATCCAAAACTGGAATAAAATGTATTCGTGGGGGCAGGACACATCAAGTTACGAATTGTGGTCCCGTGCGTTTCGCGGGTACGATTCGGCCCGCTACTGGAGCAGCAACCGTGCTACGTACTCCGTCCCGATCGTCGGTTTCCGCCCCGTCCTTGAAGTCCTGAACGCTGACACACTGGGTCCTGACGGACTGAAGGTCGTTACCCTTGACCTTGGCGGCGGCAAGCTGGGCGGCAGCTCCGATGCTATTCAGATCATCGTGAAAAACGGCAGCGCATTTACCGCTCCCGCATCCGACGGCATGACCCGCCCGGACGGAAATACAGGCAGCTACTTTATGTGGCTTGACGGCAATGGCAATTCCTACGAACCCGGCGACAGTGTTCCGGCTGATGTGACGACCCTGACGGTACAGTGGACAGCCCCGACCTATACCGTGACACTGCACGCGAACGGCGGCACTATCAACAGCGGCAATGTCACCGGATACACCTATGGCGTGGGCGCAACACTCCCGACAGCCGACGATATGACCTATACAGGCCACACGTTCAAGGGCTGGTATGACAACGAAGGTTTGACCGGCGATCCTGTGACGGCAATCGGCGGTACAGAAATGGGCAATAAGGAATACTGGGCGAAGTGGGAGATCAATCAATATACCATCACAGTCAAACCCGAAAACGGCAAAGCGGATATTACCATAACGCAGGATTACGGCACACCGATTACCGCTCCGACCCTGACAAGAGAGGGCTACACCTTTATCGGCTGGGATATGGAAATTCCCAAAACCATGCCTGCCGAAAATATAACGCTTAAAGCACTGTGGAAAGACATTGAAAAGCCCACGGGCGAAATTATCATAGGCACAAATAAATGGCGCGAATTCTTAAACAAGCTGACCTTCGGTCTGTTCTTTAAGGATACGCAGGAGGTAACGATAAACGCTTTCGATAACAGCGGAACCGTGTTTGTCTCTTATTTGGTGACCGATCGTGACCTCTCTGAGACGGAACTCGGCTCTCTTGTGTACCGTGCGTATGATGAGCCGTTTTTAATAGAGCCTAACGGAGAATATA
>ENA-OYXY01001126-OYXY01001126.1-human-gut-metagenome-genome-assembly--contig:-NODE-1126-length-11115-cov-4.964376_pt1 | contig 11115 bp, 13 predicted proteins | sample MGYA00244058_ERZ653438 | MGnify/ENA primary metagenome ERZ653438 (study PRJEB26926, sample SAMN06165026) | human gut metagenome | biome: ENVO:00009003; feature: ENVO:2100002; material: ENVO:00002003... | reverse complement strand
CGAACTTGCGTCTGCCCTTTTGCCTCAGATAGAGGGGTTACAGGAAACTGATTCTCAAATTCTAAAAACGTGTTGCGTAAATTTGCTTTATAACTATAAAGAAGACAAAACCAATTGTAAAGAAATTCTAGAATATATTAAGTGCTGTGGAATAATTTGTATTACTTCGCGCAGCGAGTACGAAAAGCTTGAGTATGCCAATAGAGCCTTTTCATTATTAGAGAACTTTCCTCATATGTGTGATGCACTCATCACAAGTCTTTTTTATATTCTCCTACCATATTTTCAGTTATCGCCTTCAATTGTTTCTAAACGTGAAAAAAATGAAAAACTTATACTGATAAAAAGCTTAAAAGGAATCGGTAGTGAATTTTATAATTTGTTAGAAAAACTTTATGCCACGGGGTGCATATCCGATTTGTCCCAATGTAATGCCGATGTTGCCTCACTGGTCTATTTTATAGACAAGGAATCAACTGCTTATAGTGCATATTGTGAAGGTGATCGAGATAAAGCCGAAAAGCTTTTCACAGAAGTTTCTCAAAGCGATTTTCTACATGTTTCGGAAATGGCAAAAACAAATATACTTTATATGATTAGGCGGAAAGAAGCGCGGACGACACGCTCTTTTTGGGAGGTCCTTGATGAAAAGAAGATATTGAGTGCTTTTGACTATATGAATATCATTTTACAATGCCTATCAACAGATGATAGACAAAATCCTCACTTTTCTAGAGCTATGAAGCAAATAGAGTGCTTAGAACCAGAAGAGATATCCGGATTAGTTGATTGGTGGAATAACACGCTACTTGTCGGAACTGAAGAAAGCAAATTGGCGCTGTCAATAATATATTCAGAGTTCCATAACGGGTAGGCGAGGTTTCATCTGGTATCAAAATAGTGCCTAAGTAGATAAGATATCCTGTTGCGTTGTTCGAATTTCCTGATTATGTAGCTTTATTAGGCACTTTATCTCCTTAGCTGGAGTTCATTTACACTGAATTCGATTTTTAGCGATTTCTATTTACGTGAAATGCCATGACAAAGATTGTATCGCTTTGTTATGGTATTTTGCGTATATAGAGAAAACCATACACTCGGAGGTGATAGTGTGGAATTGCTTTTGACGCAGGAGATCAATGTGACAAGTAAAGGGTGCTCAGTTATACACAGAGGCGGTGATAAAAGGCGTGGGAATATTGCTTAATTTACCCTATTACTACGGTCGCGCTGGTGAACAATACGCGTTCTTTCGGATCCCCAAGCTGCTGTTGACTGATGAGCGCTTTGCGGAGGTTTCGACCGACGCAAAGCTACTGTATGGATTACTGCTTGACCGTATGGAGTTGTCTTATCGAAACGGCTGGATCGACGAGCAGAACCGTGTCTTTATTATCTTTACAGCAGAGGAAGTCATGTCTACCCTGCACTGCCGTTCTGAGAAAGCGGCACGGCTCTTTGCTGAACTGGACAGTTCCAAGGGCATCGGCCTGATCGAACGTAAACGGCAAGGGCTGGGACGGCCTACGCTGATTTATGTGAAAGACTTCTCTGGTGCATGATTTATTCTGCTTGAAATTAAATGTGCCTTTTCTGCGGAAATGTTATGCAATTTCCAGAGATTCGAAAATCGAATTTCAAGACATTTGGTTTTCGAACTTCCGGACATTCGATAATCGAAATGTAATAAGACTGAGATATAGCAAGACTGAGAATAGAAAGAATACTACCCGAAAAAGAAATAGCTGTGAGAAGAAACAGCTTTGTTAGAACAGGAGCCGCAAGGCTCCTTTTTTGTTGGAGGAGGTATCCTGTTGAAAACGATAGCACTCGCAAATCAGAAGGGCGGCGTCGGTAAAACCACCACAGCCGCCAGCCTCGGCATTGGTCTTTCTCGGCAAGGTAAAAAAGTCCTGCTGATCGACGCCGATGCACAAGGCAATCTCACGCAGATGTTGGGCTGGTCGCAGCCTGACGAATTATCCCCCACGCTCTCTACGCTGATGGAGAAGGTCATCGCGGAGAAGCCTATCGCCCCCGGCGAGGGCATTCTGCACCACCCTTCCGGCGTCCACCTTGTCCCCGCCAATATCGAGCTGTCGGCATTAGAGGTCACGCTGGTCAATACCATGAGCCGCGAGACGGTGCTGCGGCAATACCTGTCCACGGTGGCAGACCGCTATGACTACGCACTCATCGACTGTATGCCGTCGCTGGGTATGCTGACGATCAACGCTCTGACCGCGGCGGACAGCGTGATTATCCCTGTGCAGGCGCAGTATCTTCCAGCAAAGGGATTGGAACAGCTTTTGCGAACCATTACCCGCGTGAAACGGCAGCTTAACCCGAAGTTAGAGGTTGACGGCATTCTGCTGACAATGGTGGATAGCCGTACCACGCTGGCACGGGAGATCAACGCGCTTATTCGCAAGAGCTATGGCGGTCATGTGTTCACGAGCGAGATTCCGCGTTCTATCAAGGCGGCGGAGATCAGCGTGGAAAACAAAAGCATTTACGACCATGACCGCAGCGGCAAGGCGGCGGTGGCCTATGAAAATCTAACGAGGGAGGTGTTGAGCCTTGGCAAGCAAGTTAAGCGGCATCGAACTGACCCGGTACGATGACCTGTTCAAAACGGATGCAGAACGCGAAGCTGACCGGCAGGAGCGCATTCAAATCGTCCCCGCCGCGGAGATTTTTCCCTACTCCCGTCAGCCATACACCATTGACCGCCCGACGCCTGATCTGGTGCGGCTCATGGACAGCATTGAGCATATCGGGATCGCTGAGCCGCTGATCGTCCGTCCCCGCGACGCTGGCGGATATGAGATCATCTCCGGACACCGCCGTGATTATTGTGCAAAAGTCGTGGGACTGGACACCCGCCCTGTCATCGTCCGCAATTACAGCGATGAGGAAGCGGATATTTTGGTGGTGGACTACAACATCAACCGCGAAGATTTGCTTCCGAGCGAAAAAGCCAAGGCCTACAAGCTGAAGCTGGACGCCATGAAACGGCAGGCTGGACGGCCTTCAAAAAATTCTCTCCAAGTTGGAGAGAATTTCCGAGGTAAATACTCTGTTCAAATTCTTGCCGACCAAGTAGCTGACAATGCAACAGCAATTCAACGCTATGTACGGCTAAATAAGTTAATCCCGCCGCTGCTTGACGCAGTAGACACTGGAACGCTCAAGTTTGTTCCCGCCGCAGATTTTATTTCCCACCTGTCCGAGAAAGAACAGACCTACCTCTTGCTGGTCATGGAGCGCGATGAGGTATCCCCATCGCTGGGACAGGCCCAACGGCTCAAACAGCTCAGCGCCGAAGGTAAGCTCGAGAATAATATCATCGACCTCATCATGCGCGAAGAAAAACCGCTGGAGCGCAAGGTTACGATCCGCAATGATCGACTGCAAAAATACTTTCCTGCGAGCTATACCCCGAAGCAGATGGAAGAGGTCATCATCAAGCTGCTGGAAGGCTGGCACCGCAAGCGCCAGCAAGAACAGGCGCGATGAGAGCGACATAGCAGATATTCATAGGTTAGAATTGTTTTCGGCTGAGGTGGATACTCTATTGACGCTAAGTCGGTACGCCGATATAATATAACTGACAGAGTAATCCGAAAACGAGGTGCGACGAATGGATTTGCAGACGCTTCTTGAACAGCGGAACATTTCAAAATATCAGCTATCCAAAATCAGCGGTGTTCCGAAGACAACGATCATGGATATTTGCGCCGGGAGAAGCAATGTTGAGCGGTGCAGTGCAAAGACTGTCAGGCAGATCGCAACAGCGTTAAACTGTACGATGGAGGAACTAATGGAACTGTCTGCTCCATCCTATGATGAAGCGGGACACCCAACGGACCGCAGCTACCTTGAATGCGGATTACCGGAGTTTTTGCAAGAATCGATCCAAGCTATGGTCAGCGCGTGGGAGAAGCTGGATCGCGGCGAGGAATATACGCTATGGGATTGCGATTATTGCAATCTGCAAAGTGACATCAACAGCGCAGAGGTCAATCAGATTATCAGCCCAGAGCAGGCATGGTATCTGCGCGAAAAATATTTGAGAATGGAACGGGAGTGAGACTATGCAGGTCGTTGATTTTACAAATCTGCCAAGGCGCAACAAACTGTATGCTGGCGCAAACGGCAGCAAAATTTCCGTAATCTATGAAGGGCAGCAATATATGCTGAAATTTCCGCCGCTCCCCTCAAAAAATAAAGAGATGAGTTATAGCAATAGCTGTTTCTCCGAATATCTCGGCTGCCAGATCTATGAGAGCATTGGTATCCCTGTGCAGAAAACCATGCTGGGAACCTACACGGTCAAAGGGAAAACGAAAATCGTAGTAGCCTGTGGGGACTTTACGGAGCCAGGGATCACCTTGCAGGATTTCGCATCGTTGAAAAACCAGATCATCGACTCTGAGCGAAACGGATACGGAACGGAATTGTCCGATATTCTCCACACCTTTGAGGAGCAGGAGGCCATTGACCGCGAGGTAATCACAGAGCGATTTTGGGATATGTTCATCGTGGATGCGCTGATTGGTAACTGGGACCGGCATAACGGTAACTGGGGGTTTCTTTACGACGCAAGGACCGATATGATGACGCTGGCACCGGTATATGATTGCGGGAGCTGCCTATACCCGCAGGCAGATGACGAGATTATGAAGAAGGTGCTGTCAAACGAGAGTGACTTGAATTACCGTATTTTTGAGATCCCCACCTCAGCCATCATGCTGAATGGCAAGAAGATTAAATATTTTGATTTTATCGTCTCCTTGCAGAACGAAGATTGCAACCGTGCGCTCAAGCGCATTGTGCCTCGCATAGATATGGTCAAAATCCATAGGATCATCGAGGACACGCCGTTCATTACGGATTTGCAAAAACGCTTCTATACCACCATGCTGGATCAGAGAAAAGAACGTATTCTCGATTTTTCGTTGATAAAGCTGGAAAAAGAGAGAGCGAAGTTGGTTCACAAGCGTTCCGTGCGACAGGATAGGGACGAACGGTAATTGAACAATGTTCTGTAAAACGGCACGGGAAACCGTGCCATTTTACATTGTAGCCGCCACAATAGGCGGCTTTTTTATAATCAAATTGGGGGGGGTGATTCTATTTAGCAAGCAGATTTTTCATGCCGTCAGCCTGTCTGGTGGAAAGGACAGTACCGCTATGCTGCTTTTGATGATTGAACGCGGAATGCCTATTGATATAGTGTTGACAGCGGATACCGGCATGGAGTTTCCAGAGATGTATGATCATCTGGCAAAATTGGACGAGTATCTTTACCGTGAGCGTGGAATCCACTTGACGATGCTCCGCCATCCTAAAGGCTTTGAATATATGATGTTTGAGGAAGAAAAGCAAAAGATATCTTCTATCGAGAATCGTCAAAAGCTGGGGGTTCCGCTTTACGGCAACGGCTGGCCCGGTGTCAGAGTCCGGTGGTGTACCGGGCAGCTCAAAACACACCTTATTGCCAAAGAGGTCAACCGACTTAAGGGTAAGTATCGTGCTCTCCATTATGTGGGCATTGCTGCGGATGAACCGAAGCGAATCAAGAACGAGCAATATCCGCTGGTGGATTGGGGTATTACCGAGGCGAAGGCTTTGAAAATATGTTACGACCGAGGCTATGATTGGGGCGGATTATATGAGATATACCACCGCTGTTCCTGCTGGTGCTGTCCCTTCCAGAGAATTGACGAACTACGAAAGCTGAGGCATCACCACCCTGAATTGTGGCAAAAGCTCCGCGATATGGATCAGCGGGCCATCGCACAATTCGGGCATAACCCATTGGGGCAATTCAAACAAAATTGGACAGTAGAACGATTGGAACAGAGATTTGCAGCAGAAGATGCTCAGATCTCTGTTTTTCTATCTTCTGGAAAGGACAGCACTATGACAGAAAAGCAGAAGCAGGAGTGCAGCGAGATGGAAACCATGTTGCAAGGCACACCGAAGCAAAATGTTCTGATCTCCTTTGATGGCAAACCGCCGAAAACGCTGGAGGAATTGGAGAAGGAACAGCAGCGGCGAAAAAAGAGACACAAGGATCGAGGTGAAGCACGGTGACGAACTACCAGAAGCGAAAAGAAAAGAACGATGAATACCGTAGTAAAATCATGCGGTTCACATTCCAGCTCTCCCTCGGTGACAGCAAGGTGCGGGAATGGTTTGAACAGCAGCCTGAAAAGGGGGCATATCTCAAAGACCTTATCCTGCGGGACAAGGCGGAGCGGCTTGGATACCGGGAACGGAAAAGTGCAGAACCTGAAAAAGCCGGTGACTACGAGATTATGCAGTCCATTCGCATGGGCGGGCGTGTTCTGCTCATGGGGTTCAATCCGAAGGACGAAACCTATATGACCTGTTATCAGCAATACAATTTTCTCGGAGAAACAATGTATCCCGAAGCACTTGCCTGTAAGAGTTATCTGGAAATTGCAGAAACCTTTTTGAATCGCTTGCAGGCACAGGTCGAAAAGGTCAAAGCATTTCGTGTATCCAGGAATGTTCCCTATGCCGTTTTACCAAAAGAAGAGCTGGACGAATATACGCGGCGCTACTGCGCCAACGAAGAATGGCGGCGCTGCCCGATCGCTCGGGCGCTGACGCTGCACTACGAAAGGACGGAGAACCGATGAGCGAAAGAAACAGAGACAAGGTAAAACGGCTTGAGCACGAGCTCGGAAGATATCAGAAAAAAGTCGGCGAGCTGATGAAAGCAAATGCGAAGCTGCGCGAGGATATGAAGGGACTGAACCAGCTGCGCATGGCGTTCGATGCTTGGATTATCCAGATCGCGCTTTCCTACGGCGAGGCAGTGAAGGACCCCGACACGGGAGAAGATATCCCACGCATGAAGGCGCTCCACCTCGAAAGGCCGAAGGTGAACCCGCTGCTTGGGCAATACGAGATTCACCAGCGCGTCGATGAGAAGAACGTGATGCATATTGCGGTCGGCCTGCGGGATGATCCGTGCGATCACAATGGCGCAAAGGAGGCAGAGGAATGAGACTGGCTATCATGGACACCAACGCGTTCAACACGATTATCGCCGCCGTAAAGGGCGCGGTATCAGCGAGCATCAGTAGGCCGATGTACAAGAATATCCGGCTGGAATTTCGCAAGAAGAACAAGGCAGTTACGGCTATCGCCACAGACGGCGTCCGGCTTTTCGTGGAGCACGCGACCTGCTGCGAGGTCGAAGAGGATTTCGATTGCTACATCAAGCCGAGTATGAAAAGGCGGAGCAATCGGGCTATTACAACGTAGCTGGTGCGGAGCCGCGCTCCGTTATCGTTTTGAAGCAGCCCTTCGGCGACATCCCTGCGGGGAAAAAGCTGCTGTGGGTATGCGGCGACCGCGGCTTCCATTGCGCCGCGGGGATATTTGGCGGAGAACTGAAGTGCTCCGGCAGACTCCGCGTGATCCCAGTGGAGGAAGTGTTGAACGGTGCGGACGATCCGCGCATGGAAGGGCTGGACTTGAACAGTCCGGCACCCAGCGAAAATGACTACATGAAACGGTACAGCGTTGCCAATTACGCCCATCGCATGCGGGCGGGGCTGGCAAGGTAAGGAGGCTTTTAGGGTGACGAAAGAACAGTTGGAAGACAAGCTCTATGCGCGTGTGGAGCAGGAGAACGAGGCATACCTTGCAGAAATCAAGACGAAGCCGGTGGATGAAATTATTGCCAATGCTTATGAAATCGCTTGGCGCGAGAACCTGCTGTACCTTTTTGAAAGTTCCACCGGCCTGACGGAGAAACAACTGCAAGTCCTGCTGGAGATGCAGAACCCCTGTGCGGAAATGTATGCCGGTTGGCTAAAGCAGGACAGTGATGAGCTGGACGCGATCCGCGGCTGCATGGAGAATTGTGCGGACAATATTCTGCGCGACCGTGCGGAGAAGAAGTATAGTGATCCTGCTCAGCCCGTATACGGAAAATCGTATCAGGAAGCCTATGCCAGTGGTGAACTACAGGAATGGAAAGCAGACCACCGACGCAGCATGGAGTGTGCGAAGATACGCCGAGGCCGGTCGTACCGCCTAAAACTGAATTTGTACTGCCACCCAAACACGCCGACAACCGGCGTGTTTTTTCGTATCTGCGAAGTCGTGGCATTGACGCGGAGATCATCAACCACTGCATCAAGCGTGGGCAGCTTTACGAGGACGCAGAGCATCATAATTGCGTATTTGTGGGCTACAGAAACGACAAGCCTGCCTATGGCGCGATGCGGGGGACACTTTCAGACAGCACCTTTGCCGGTGAAGTTCCCAGCAGCGATAAACGGTTTTCCTTTGCCGTGCCTCGCCGTGCCAGTGGTAAAACGCTCTGCGTGTTTGAAGCGGCCATTGACGCACTCTCTTATCTGACGTTGCTGAAGCTGCGCGGGCAGGACTGGCGCGCCGCCAATACACTTTCCCTCTCGGGCATCTACCAGCCTCGGAAGGATGGTTCGATGCGATTCCCGGCGGCGTTGGAGCAATACTTGAAAGATAACCCCAGCGTGAAGCGGATCGTGCTGTGCCTAGACAACGATGAGCCGGGGCGGGCGGCGTCCGCAGCTATTCAAAAAGAACTTTCTGAGTATGAGGTCATCGACAATCCACCCCACAGCGGAAAGGACTACAACGACCAGCTACAGATCGTGAAAGGGATCCACGGCAGGGTAAGAACCCGTGGCGGGGACGCACGCTGATTTGTTTTTCGGCTGGTACAGAACTGCAAGCGGCCTGCGGCTGCTTTGCAGTTGCAAGCATAGCATTTGGCCGTCCAAATGCGCTTGTTAAGGGGCAAAGCCCCCTAAGACCCCCATCTTGAAAAGGAGGAAACTGTGTTGCGAAAACGCGCAATCAAAATATCGGTCCGATTGAATGAGCAGGAGCATGAACACCTGAAAAAGCAGGCTGCGATCTCCGGCTACCCTATGGAACCGTTCATCCGCGCCCTCATCATGGGCGTGAATCTGCGCCCGCGCCCGCCTGACGAATACGCTGAGATCCGGCGTCAGCTTGCCGCCATCGGCAACAATATCAATCAGATCGCCCGCGCGGTCAATGCCCGCGGCTTTGCTACGAAAGAAGAAATTGCCGCGATCACGACTGCGCAGGAGATGATTTGGACCATCGCAGAGCGGCTCTGATATGGCGTACACGAAAGTATTCGCCATCCGCGCAAGACTGGATGACCGCGTAAAGTATGCCATCAATGGGGACAAGACGGAGCTGGGCGAGAAAATCAATTACGCAGCCGATTTACAAAAAATGAATTCCGTCCGATTTGTAAGCGCTTTGAATTGCAAATCGGCGGAAACCGCATTTGCCGCCATGCGCAGGACCAAGGAGAAGTTTTGCAAGACAGGCGGCGTCCTCGGCTATCACTTTATTCAGTCCTTTGCCCCCGGAGAGGTCACGCCGGAGCAGGCACATGAGATCGGATGTGAGTTTGCACGGCGGCTGTTCGGCGAGGACTTTGAGGTCGTTGTTGGGACACATCTGGACAAAGCCCATCCGCATAATCACATCATCGTTAATTCTGTGTCCCGCATAGACGGACACAAGTACCACTCCAGCCCGGAGAGCTACTACAACGATGTGCGCGGCACTTCGGACGAGCTGTGCAGAGAGAACAATTTATCCGTCATTGCACCGCGGGGCAAGGGTAAGCACTACGCTGAGTGGAAAGCGGAGCAGGGCGGCAAGCCCACCGTGCGCGGCGTGATCCGCGACGACATTGACGCTACCATTCAGCAAGCCTACACCTACGATTCGTTCCTCATGCTGCTGCGAAAAAACGGCTATGAGGTGCGCCGCGGCCCCAATCGAAAATACACCACCGTCAAACCACCCGGCGCGAAGCGGGCAATCCGGTTGGACAGTTTGGGCGAGGGCTATACCGAAGCGGATATTCTGCGGCGGCTTTCCAGGCAGCGGCGCGGCGGTATGGCCGCGCCTATTGTTATCCGTACCGTCTATACGGTCAAGCGCTATCGTGTGAAGGGCAAGTTGAATACCGCCCGAAAAAAGAAAATTACAGGATTTTACGCACTATACCTCCGCTACCTCTATCTGCTGCGTGGAGGCAGACGGAAAAAGCTGCCGCCTAAGATGCCCTTCTCCGTTAAACGGGAGGTCATTCATTTGGAGCGGTATGAGCAGCAATTCAAATACCTTTTATCAAGCGGAATTACCACCGAAGTGGAGTTGGAGCGGCGTATCCGCGTGCTGGAGTGGGATATTCGCTTGTTGAAGGAACAGAGAAAACCACTTTATCGGGAAAGGAGGAATGCAAAAGATGAAGAAACGCAAGCACGGTACAGCGTGGAAATCGAACAGCAGACTGCCGCCCTGCGGGAAAAACGCAGGGAGCTGCGCCTGTGCCGCAGAATACAATCGGACATTCCGAGGGTATCCCAGCAATGCCGGGAGGCGCAGGCTGAACGGCAGGAGAATCTAAAAAAGGAGGAACATGAGCATGAGTACCAGCGGTGAAACCGCTGACCTGATGGTGCGTGAGGGCATCCAGATCACCGAGAGTGCGGTCAAGTTGGCAGGGCTGGGGGCGAAGAATCTTGCCGCCCTGTTGATCGCTCTTGCCAACGACAACCAGAAGCTCTCCGGTAAGACCAATCTCAAGCGCCTCATTCACGATGGTGAGGAATTGACGATTTTTTCTGTAAAGCGCGAAGACCTAAAGGGCTTTCAGATGGAGGCTAAGCGTTATGGCGTGCTGTTTTACCCCATCGTCAATAAGGTAGAAAAGACCGGTACGGTAGAAATTATGGCAAAAGCCAAAGATGCCAAGCAGATCAACCGCATTTTTGAGCGCATGGGTTATCCCGCCCCGGTGAAGGAGGATACTGCCGCAAAAAAAGAGAACGCCCGCGCTCCGTCCGAGAACAGCTCCAAGGAGCGCGGGACTGGTGCGAGAGCGTCTACGGAACCGGCTACGGAGAAAGCTGATGCCCGACCCTCCGTCCGCAGCCGTCTGATGGCGCTGCAAGCCGCGGCAGAACGGGATGGCACAGCTCCTGTCTCTTATACACATCTCCGAGCCCACGAGACCGTACTAGATCT
>ENA-OYXY01001118-OYXY01001118.1-human-gut-metagenome-genome-assembly--contig:-NODE-1118-length-11203-cov-4.372533_pt1 | contig 11203 bp, 10 predicted proteins | sample MGYA00244058_ERZ653438 | MGnify/ENA primary metagenome ERZ653438 (study PRJEB26926, sample SAMN06165026) | human gut metagenome | biome: ENVO:00009003; feature: ENVO:2100002; material: ENVO:00002003... | reverse complement strand
CTGTTTGGCAGCAGAGTATTCAATGAGGAAACCATGAAGGAGCGGCTGTCCGGCGCCTGCTATCAGGCGTGGAAGCGCTGCGTCACCGATGGAGCATCTCTGGAATTGGCTGCCGCCAACGAGATTGCCGGGGCCATGAAGACCTGGGCGGTGGAGCGGGGCTGCACCCACTATACCCACTGGTTCCAGCCCATGACCGGCTTCACCGCCGAGAAGCACGACGGCTTCATCACCCCCCACGGCCCCACCGGCGTGCTGATGGAGCTGTCCGGCAAGGAGCTGTCCCGGGGTGAGGCCGACGCCTCCAGCTTCCCCTCCGGCGGCCTGCGGGCCACCTTCGAGGCCCGGGGCTACACCGCCTGGGATCCCACCGCCTATGCCTTTGTCAAGGATAAGACCCTGTATATCCCCACCATCTTCTGCTCCTACGGCGGCGAGACTCTGGATAAGAAAACGCCGCTGCTGCGGTCCATGAAGCTGCTGGACACCCAGAGCATCCGCATTCTGCGGCTGTTCGGCAACACCCAGGCCCAGCACGTCACCGCACAGGTGGGCCCCGAGCAGGAATACTTCCTCATCGATAAGGAGATGTACCGCCGCCGGGAGGATCTGGTGCTGTGCGGCCGTACTCTGTTCGGCGCCAAGCCCCCCAAGGGCCAGGAGCTGGACGACCACTATTACGGGGCCATCAAGCCCCGGGTGGCGGAGTTCATGCATGAGCTGGATCAGGAGCTGTGGAAGGTGGGTGTCCCCGCCAAGACGGAGCACAACGAGGTAGCCCCGGCCCAGCATGAGGTAGCCCAGGTCTACTCTGACGCCAACAGCAGCTGCGACCACAATCAGCTGACCATGGAGTTCCTGAAGAAGGTGGCCGACCGCCACGGTCTGGTTTGTCTGCTGCACGAGAAGCCCTTCGCCGGCATCAACGGCAGCGGCAAGCACGATAACTGGTCCCTGGCCACGGATACCGGTGAGAATCTGCTCAAGCCCGGCAAAACTCCCAGCCAGAATGCCCAGTTCCTGCTGTTCCTGGCGGCGTTTATCAAGGGCGTGGACGAATACCAGGATATGCTGCGCTGCTGCGTGTCCTATCCCGGCAACGATCACCGTCTGGGCGGCAACGAGGCCCCTCCGGCCATCATCTCCGTGTTCCTGGGCGATGAGCTGACGGCCATTCTGGATTCCATCATCAGCGGCCAGGAGTATGTGGACAAGGCCAAGCGCAAGCTGGCCATCGGCGTGGACACCCTGCCGGAGATCCCCCAGGACACCACAGACCGGAACCGCACCTCTCCCCTGGCCTTTACCGGCAACAAGTTCGAGTTCCGTATGCTGGGCTCGTCCCAGTCCATCGCCAGCCCCAACGTGGTGCTCAACACCATCATGGCCCAGGAGCTGGAGGAATTTGCGGACATCCTGGAGCAGTCCAACGACTTCCAGGTGGACCTGCAGAATCTGCTGCACGACACCTTCAAGGCTCACCAGCGCATCATCTTCAACGGCAACGGCTATGGGGAGGATTGGGTGCAGGAGGCCCAGCGCCGGGGGCTCAGCAACCTGCGGGACACCGTGGACTGCATGCCCGCCTATATTGACCCCAAGAACATCCGTCTGTTCGCCGGACACAATATTCTCAGCGAGACGGAAATGCGCGCCCGGTACGAGATCCACCTGGAGAATTACTGCAAGGTCACGGCCATCGAGGCGTCCACTCTGCGGGACATGGTCCTGCGGGGCATCCTGCCGGCAGTGAACCGCTATACGGCGGACCTGACCCAGGCCATCCTGCACAAGCGGGAGCTGGTGGTCCCCTGCCGGGTAGAGGAGGACCTGCTGCAAAAGCTGTCCGCCCTTACCGGCAGTCTGTACGACACCATGGCGGCCATAAACGAAGCCATGGACAAGGCCCCCGATGCCGAGGGCGGCATCGACGCAGCCCGGTATTACCGGGAGGAGATCGTCCGCCGCATGGAGGAGGCCCGCCAGTCCATCGATCAGCTGGAGTCCCTGACCGCTGCGAAATACTGGCCCTACCCCACCTACGCAGACATTCTGTTCTCCGTGTAAATACACAGAAAGCCCCCGGGGTCTACCGATCGGGAGACCTCCGGGGGCTCTTGCGATTCTTTCTGCGACATACCGATTGTCACGGACCAGGGGCAGACGGACGGTAAAGGCGCTTAAATAAATTGAAAGCAGGCGCAAAAAATCCCGCCGGAAAGGGCGGGACCAAACCTACCATACCACGCAGGAGGATAGAATGCAAGGAAAAGTTCCGCATATTTTGCAATTTTGGCTGTTTGTGCAGGGATGGCGGCAGAATGATTCTTTATTTTGATAAATATTCCGTCTTGACGAGGAAATACCGCGGCAGTAGAATTTGAAAGTATTTTAACGTGGTATTCTGCGGGTAAGGAGTGGTCACGATGAAGCATATCTTTGTTACCGGCGGCGTGGTGTCCGGGTTGGGAAAGGGCATCTGCGCGGCATCCCTGGGGCGGCTGCTGAAGCAGCGGGGCTTCCGGGTGAAAAATCAGAAGTTTGATCCCTATTTTAATGTGGATCCCGGCACCATGAGCCCCTTCCAGCACGGCGAGGTGTTCGTCACCGATGACGGCGCGGAGACGGACCTGGACCTGGGCCACTATGAGCGCTTCGTGGACGAATCCCTGACGGGGAACGCGTCGGTGTCCTCGGGCAAGGTGTTCTGGAATGTGCTGAACCGGGAACGCCAGGGCGGCTATCTGGGCGGCACCGTCCAGATCATCCCCCATGTTACCGACGAGATCAAGCGCCGCATCTATGCCATGGACGACGGTCAGACCGACATCATCATTACTGAGGTAGGCGGCACCGTGGGCGATATTGAGAGCCAGCCCTATCTGGAGGCCATCCGCCAGGTGGCGGCAGAAAAGGGCCGGGAAAACGTGCTGTATATCCATGTGCCCCTGGTGGTGTCCATCCCCGGCACCGGTGAGCTGAAAAGCAAGCCCACCCAGCACTCCGTGAAGGAGCTGCTGTCCGTGGGCATTCAGCCGGATATTCTGGTGTGCCGCACCGACAGTCCCCTGCCGGAGGACCTGCGGCGGAAGATCGCCCTGTTCTGCAACATGGAGGAGGACTGCGTTATCCAGAACCTGACGGCCTCCACGCTGTATGAGGTGCCGCTGCTGCTGGAGAAGGAGGGCCTGTGCCGGGTGGCCTGCCGGAAGCTGGGCCTGCCCCAGCGGGAGCCGGATCTGGCGGAATGGACAGCGCTGGTCCGCCGCATCAACGGCGTACACAAGACCGTGCAGATCGCCCTGGTGGGCAAATATACCGGCCTCCACGACGCCTATCTCAGCGTGGTCGAGTCCCTGTTCCATGCGGGGACGGCCTGCGACGCCAAGGTGAATATCAAATGGGTGGACTCCGAGGGCCTGACGGCGGAAAACGTTGGCCGGATGCTGGGAGATTGCTCCGGCGTTCTGGTGCCCGGCGGCTTCGGCGACCGGGGTATCGAGGGCATGATCCTGGCAGCACAGTACGCCCGGGAGAACGACGTGCCGTATTTCGGCATCTGCCTGGGCATGCAGATCGCCGTCATTGAATATGCCCGGCATGTGGCCGGGTGGGCCGACGCCCACAGCGCCGAATTCTCCGGCCTTACCGCCCATCCCGTCATCGCACTGATGCCCGATCAGGTAGGCGTCACCGCCAAGGGCGGCACCATGCGGCTGGGTAAATACCCCTGCGTGCTGGCAGATGGTACCCTGGCCCGGAACGCCTACGGTACCGCCGAGATCTCCGAGCGGCACCGGCACCGGTATGAATTCAACAACCAGTTCCGGCAGGAGCTCCAGGTTGCCGGGCTGCGGCTGGCGGGACTGTCTCCAGACGGCCACCTGGTGGAGATCGTGGAGGAACCCGGGAACACCTGGTTTGTGGGCGTTCAGTTCCACCCGGAGTTCAAAAGCCGCCCCAACCGGCCCCATCCCCTGTTCGTGGGCTTCGTGCAGGCCTCCATGAACAAGCAGGGCTGACGGCGGCAGGCCATGGCGCATACACTGGAATGCGGAAACGGCTCCCGCGGCAGCGCGGGAAAATCCATCCGTTTTCCGGGAGGAGTTCTATGGCTTCCTTTACCAATATGGCAACGTTATCCTATAACGGCAGCCAGATCAATTCCAACGTGGTCACCGGCGAGCTGCAGGACGCCCTGACCGTTACCAAGACGGCGGTGTCCGGCAGCTACCGGCCCGGGGACACGGTAACGTATGTGGTGACCCTGACCAACACCGGCACGGCGCTGACCGGGCTGACCCTGACCGACGACCTGGGCGGCTATACCGCCGGGGGCCAGATGGTGTATCCCCTGTCCTATGAGGCGGGCACCCTCCACTATTACACCGGCGGCACGGAGCAGACCGCCCCGGCAGTGACGGCGGGGCCGCCGATGACCGTTACCGGCGTGACCGTCCCCGCCGGAGGCAACGTCACCCTGGTGTATCAGGCACGGGTCACGGAGTTCGCCCCGCCGGGGGTAGAGGGCGAGATCCGCAACACCGTCACCGTTACCGGCGGCGGGCTGGCGGCTCCCCTGACGGCCACGGCCACCACGGCGGCGCAGGCCGCACCGGAGCTGAGCATCAGCAAGGCTCTGTGCCCCGCTGTGGTCACCGGCAATGGGCCCCTGACCTATACCTTTACCGTTCAAAACACCGGCAGCACTGCCCTGACCGGCCAGGAGGGCGCGGTGATCACCGATACCTTTGAACCCACCCTGACCATCACCGGCGTCACCTTTAACGGTGCAGCCTGGACGTCGCCGGAGGATTACACCTACGACGCCGCCACCGGCGCGTTTGCCACCGTGGCCGGGAAACTGACGGTGCCGGAGGCCGCGTTTACCCAGAACGCCGACGGCTCCTGGACCGTCACACCAGGTCAGAGCATCCTGACGGTAACGGGCACCGTATGACCTGAGCATTGACCAGCCGCGCCTGCCGTTTTCCCGGTGAGCGCGGCTGGTTTTCAAAAAGGCCCCATGATTTGAAAAAAATACTTGCAAAATGGGATGGGATATGATATCCTATCATGGCGTAAAAAGGGCGGTCCTCTGCCGCCGGCGCTCCGGAATGGAGTGAGCGCCGCACACATGACGGCACGAACGCCTATATAAACAGGAGGAAATATCCATGGATCTGATCAAAGCACTGAACAAGGAGCAGCTGGAGAAGGAAGTCCCCCAGGTGCAGGTGGGCGATACCGTCCGCGTGCACGTGAAGGTCAAGGAAGGCGCCCGCGAGCGTATCCAGGTCTTTGAGGGCACCGTCATTGCCAAGAAGCACGGCGGTATTGAGGAGACCTTCACCGTCCGCCGTATCTCCTACGGCGTGGGCGTGGAGAAGGTATTCCCCGTTCACTCCCCCTCCATCGCCACCATCGAGGTGGTCCGTCACGGCTTCGTGCGCCGCGCCAAGCTGTACTACCTGCGCGACCGCGTCGGTAAGGCTGCCAAGGTCAAGGAGAAGCTGTAAGCCGTATCCCCCGAAAAAAGAACGAACGCCTGCTGTGTGCAGGCGTTTTTTCTTTTGCCAAGGGGCCTGGAATATGATATAATTGTATGGTTATGAAGTAAGCGTAAGAGGTGATAAATATGCAGGTAGACAATCTCAGCTGGTTCCCCGGGCACATGACCAAGACCCGGCGGATGATCACGGCAGAAATCAAGAATATGGATGCGGTGTGCGAAATTCTGGATGCGCGCATTCCCCTGTCCAGCCGGAACCCGGATGTGGACGAACTGACGGCGGGGAAGCCCCGCCTGGTGGTGCTGAACCGGGTAGACCAGGCAGACCCCGGCGAGACCCGCCGCTGGGCGGCGTATTTCCGGGGAAAGGGCTATGCCGTCCTGGAGGCCAATGCCAAGGGCGGTGCAGGCACCGCCCAGTTTGCCGCCGCCGTCCGGGAGCTGCTGCGGGACAAGCTGGCGGCCTGGGCCGATCGGGGCCAGGTGGGCCGCACCGTGCGGATCATGGTGCTGGGCATCCCCAACGTGGGCAAATCCACCTTTATCAACAAGGTGGCCCATCGCAAGACCGCCCGGGCCGAGGACCGGCCCGGCGTCACCCGCAGCAAGCAGTGGGTGCCGGTGGACAGCACTCTGGAGCTGCTGGACACCCCGGGGATCCTGTGGCCCCGGTTCGACGACCCGGAGGTAGGCAAGCGCCTGGCCTTCACCGGCGCCATCAAGGACGATGTGGTGGACATGGAGGAGCTGGCCTGCTACCTGATGGACTACCTGTCCCGGCGATACGCGCCGGTGCTGGCGGAGCGGTACAAAATTGAGGTGGAGCCGGAGGACAGCGGATATGACCTGCTGGAAAAGGCCGGGCGGAAGCGGGGCTTTCTCATGCGGGGAGCCCAGGTGGACACCCAGCGCATGGCCCGGGTCCTGCTGGACGAGTTCCGGGGCGGCAAGCTGGGGCGGTTCACCCTGGAAACGGTGGAGGATGCCCAATGAGACCGGATGATTCCCTGGAACAGGCGGCCCGAAAGCGGGGCTATGCCCTGGTGTGCGGCTGCGACGAGGCGGGAGCCGGGCCCCTGATGGGGCCGGTGTGCGCGGGCGCTGTGATCCTGCCGGAGGGGTGCGATATCCCGGGGCTGGACGACTCCAAGAAGCTGACGGAGAAAAAGCGCGAGGCCCTGTACGGTGTCATCACCGAAAGGGCCATTGCCTGGGCCGTGGCCTCCGTCAGTGCGGCGCAGATCGACGCCACGGACATTTTAAGCGCCCGCATCAAGGCCATGGAACTGGCCATCAAGGCCCTTTCCCTGTCCCCGGACTATGCCCTCATCGACGGCAACCGGGACCATGGGCGGTGCGCCTCCATCGACCTCCCCCATGAGACGGTGGTAGGCGGCGACGGGCGCAGCATCTCTATTGCAGCAGCGTCCATCCTGGCCAAGGTCACCCGGGACCGGTATGTGACGGAGGTGCTGGACAAGGAGTACCCCCAATATCACTTTGCCCAGCACAAGGGCTACGGCACCAAGCTGCACTATGCCATGCTGGACCAATACGGCCCTTGCCCGGAGCACCGGCAGTCCTTCCTGGTCAAGTGGAAGGAGCGTCGGTCATGAGCCGGGCGGAGGGCACCTGGGGCGAGGCGGAGGTGGCCAACTATCTGCGCCGCCGGGGGTATACCCTGCTGGCCCACGGCTTTCACTGCCGGTTCGGGGAGATCGATCTGATCGCCCGAAAGGACGGGGTGCTGTGCTTCGTGGAGGTCAAGACCCGGACCAATCTGTCCTGCGGCCTGCCCCGGGAGTACGTGACGCCCCAGAAGCAGCAGCGGCTGCGGAAAACGGCGGCGTGGTATCTGATGGTGAAGGACCTGGACTGCCCTGCCCGCTTCGACGTGGCGGAGGTGTACGCCGACGGACCGCACCCCCAGAAGGCCGCCCGCATAGAGTACATTGAAAACGCATTTTGAGGTGACATATGGAACATATCCCCTATTTTGACGCGCACTGCGATACCATTTACCGCTGCCTGCGGACCGGAGCGCAGCTGCGGGAAAACGACGGTCATCTGGATCTGCGCCGGGCATCGGCCTTCGGGCGGTTCGCCCAGGTGTTCGCCCTGTACCAGGACCCGGAGGAGGTTCCCCAGGGCAGCACCATGGTCCGGGAGGGACAACTCCTGCATCAGAAGTTCCTGCGGGAGATGGAGCAGAACCGGGACGTCATTGTCCCCTGCCGCACCGGCGCAGAGGTGGACCAGGCCGCGGCAGACGGGAAAATGGCGGCGATTCTCTCCATAGAGGGGGCCGAGCTCATAGGCTGCGACCCAGGACAGGTGGAGACGGCGGCGGAATGGGGCGTGCGGTTTCTCAACCCCGTGTGGAACTGGCCCAATGTCCTGTCCGGCACCAACTGCCGGGACACGGATCGGGGCCTCTCCCCTCTTGGCGCCGACTTTCTGCGGCAGCTGGAGGCGTGCCATATCTGCCCCGACGTGTCCCACATCAGCGACCCGGGGTTCTGGGACGTGGTGCGCCTGGCCCGGGGGCCGGTGGTGGCCACCCACTCCAACAGCCGGGCCCTGTGCCCCCACCGGCGCAATCTCACCGACGACATGTTCCGGGCCATCCGGGACTCCGGCGGTGTGGTGGGGCTGAACCTGTACCGGCCGTTTGTAGGTCCGGCGGGCACCATGGAGGAGCTGGTGGCCCACGTGGAGCATTTTCTGGAGCTGGGCGGGGAGAAAGCTCTGTGCCTGGGCGGCGATCTGGACGGCTGCGGGACCCTGGCCGCCGGAATGCAGGGCGTCCAGGACATGCCCCGCCTGTGGCAAGCCCTGGCAGCCCGGGGCTTGCCACAGACCCTGCTGGAGGACCTGTTCTGGAACAATCTGCGGAGGATGGTGTAAAAACCGATAGGAGGTAGTATGCAGATCGTATTTGACTTTATCGCCGGAGATATCCCATTTGATGAATTTTGGGAAGCCTACTGTGCGGACCCCAAAATCGGAGAGTGGCTGGACAGTATTGCTGATTTCAGCCATGAGCCGCCGCCGGTTATTGCTAAGGATAGATTACTCTATGCTTTATACCGGACAATAGCTTTAGTATATGATGGACACGTACTGAGAATGCTGGTGGAAAGTCCCTATCCGCCCAAAGACTCGTACACAACGATCGTTCGCAGGCAATGTGGCATATATAATTTAATGCTTACAGCGATTTTGACGAAATACCCCGATGCTAAAAGGACAAAGCGCTACAAGGATGATGACGATTATTACTTCAAGGCACTTGGAAGGTCTATTGGTGGTGCAGAAGTAATGTCCTATGTGGCAGAGGTTTTGAACAAATTCCCCAGGACGATGAAAAAGGCCGACCGTGCGGCAGCCGGTAAAGAAGCTCTCTGGAAAGCCTTTCACATCAAGGATCGGAAATTTCCTCGCTGGGCGCAGGAGGCCGATTGGCCTATGGGCAAGAATTCGCCCATGGAGTATCTTGGTCAGCGCCGGGACGGAGAACTGGTAGAGCTACGCTTCCGGGATGTAGACACCGGTGAAGAACGTACCGTGGAGCAGTATTATTAAGACGCGTGTCCCATTGTTAGTGATGGCGAGGTCAATTATGAAATTTTCAGACTTTTTCTGGCCGGACAGTTCCCTGGAGCAAATCAGGATTTGCTATGATGCTGCGGAATTGACCATCTGGAATCGCAGCATGAATCATAAGGTTACTGTGCGGTGCGAGGGCTTCATAGGTATGACAGATTTATGTATCTGGGACGATCAAATCATTCTCCAGGCGGAATGCCGGAATATGCCTTGGTCAGACGTGATCCGCTCTCAGGACACCTTCCTGCAATCCCTATGTAAAGCATACCCACATTCCTCACAGTGGGACGAAAGGCGGCTTGAGGATGGTGTGGTGGTGTTGAGCGTTCTTTTAACAAATCACATTTGCTTCCGTCTATACTGCCAGCGGATTGACGTGGACACTACTGAAAAAAACACTGTGGAACAGTATGATTAAGGTACGCGTCTCCGTAACGTTGGATAAGCATCAACTACACACCAAGAAAGGAGGTGCCGTATGGCGCTGTATGCCATTGGCGACCTGCATCTGTCTCTGAGCTCCAACAAGCCCATGGAGATCTTCGGGGACGGGTGGCGGGATTATGTGGCCCGTATCCGGGAGGGGTTCTCCGTGCTGACAGAGGACGACGTCACCGTGCTGTGCGGCGACCTGTCCTGGGGCATGAGCCTGGAGGAATCCCTGGAGGATTTCCGGTTCATCGACGCCCTGCCGGGGAAGAAATACCTGCTCAAGGGCAACCACGACTACTGGTGGAACACCGCCGCCAAAATGGAGCGGTTCTTTGCGGAAAACGGCCTGACCACCATGGAGATCCTCCACAACAACTGCCGCTTTTACGGGGACGTGGCCCTGTGCGGCACCCGGGGGTGGTTCTATGAGCTGGACAACCAGGGCACCCACAACGAAAAGGTGCTGCTGCGGGAGGTGGGGCGGCTGGAAACCTCCCTGAAGGCGGCAGGCGACCGCGAGAAGCTGTGCTTCCTCCATTATCCGCCGCTGTATCAGGGGTACCAGTGCCCGGAGATCCTGCGGCTGCTGCGGGAATACGGCGTGAAGGTGTGCTGCTACGGCCATCTCCACGGTGCTTCTCACCGCCGGGCCCTGCAGGGAGACCGGGGCGGAACCGCGTTTTACATGGTCTCCGGGGATTATTTGGGCTTCCATCCTAAAAAAATTTGTGATTAGAGCAAAAAAGTGTGGAAATTGAAATTGTTTTCTGCTATTATATAGAATTGCATTGATACGATTTAATGCTGAACGGAGGAAAAATCAAAATGAGTGTAAAATCCTGTGAAAAACTGGACAAGAGCAAGGTCGCACTGACCATTGAAGCAGATGCCGCCGCCTTTGAGGCCGCCATCAACAAGGCTTACCTGAAGCAGCGCGGCAAGATCAGCGTTCCCGGCTTCCGCCCCGGCAAGGCTCCCCGCAAGATGATTGAGAGCATGTACGGCGCAGAGGTCTTCTATGAAGAAGCAGTGAATATCCTTCTGCCCGACGCCTATGAGGACGCCGTGAAGGAGCAGGAGCTGAAGGTCGTGGGCTATCCCGAGGTGGAGCTGGAGTCCTGCGGCAAGGACGGCGTGGTGTTCAAGTGCACCGTGGCCGTGTATCCCGAGGTGACTCTGGGCCAGTATAAGGGCCTGGAGGCCCCCAAGGCTGAGGTCAACGTCACCGACGAGGACGTGGAGAACCGTCTGAACGAGATGGCCGACCGCAACAGCCGTCTGGTCAGCGTGGAGCGCGAGATCCAGAAGGGCGACACCGCCGACATCGACTTTGAGGGCTTTGACAACGGCGTGCCCTTCGACGGCGGCGCTGCCAAGGGCTATGAGTTGGCCCTGGGCTCCCACACCTTCATCCCCGGTTTCGAGGAAGGCGTCGTGGGCATGAAGGCCGGCGACGAGAAGACCATCGACCTGACCTTCCCTGAGAACTATCACGCAGAGGACCTGGCCGGCAAGCCCGTCCAGTTCACCGTCAAGTGCATCGAGGTCAAGGAGAAGAAGGTCCCCACCATCGACGACGAGTTTGCCAAGGATGTGTCCGAGTTCGACACCTGTCTCTTATACACATCTCCGAGCCCACGAGACCGTACT
>ENA-OYXY01001112-OYXY01001112.1-human-gut-metagenome-genome-assembly--contig:-NODE-1112-length-11243-cov-4.886932_pt1 | contig 11243 bp, 10 predicted proteins | sample MGYA00244058_ERZ653438 | MGnify/ENA primary metagenome ERZ653438 (study PRJEB26926, sample SAMN06165026) | human gut metagenome | biome: ENVO:00009003; feature: ENVO:2100002; material: ENVO:00002003... | reverse complement strand
GCAAGCGCGGAAAAGGCGCGAGCAGATGGCGCAGGTGAATTTGGAAATAGTATTATCAGTGAATCTCAATATCCCCCGAAACGCTCCGGATGCTGCCCGTCACGGTTCTGCTGCCCCTGCGCCCGGAACGGCGCATCGAAATGTCACCGGAACGGCTGTGGACGTCGATGTTGTTCATCCCTGTGTCGTCCGGCAGTTCCACGTCGATGTCGCCGGAGGTCGTGCTGCCGTTGATGAGCGACAGCGCGCCCGTGAAGCGCAGGTCTAAGTCGCCCGAAACGCTGCTAAAGTCGCACTGCCGCACTTTCGCTTCCAGCTCCACGTCGCCGCTGGTGCTGGCAAATTTCAGATGGTCGTAATCGCCGTGAATCTCCACGTCGCCGCTGACGGTGGAAATCTGCACATCGTTTGCATCGGCTTCAATGTTGATATCGCCGCTGGTGGTGGTGAATGCGCCGCGATTCAGCGGTGCGAACAGTTCGATGCTGATGTCGCCGGATGTGCTGGTAAAGTTCAGGTCGGTGACGTGGATGTCGCGCGCCTCAATGTCGCCGGAGGTCGTCAGGACGCTAATGGGCTTGTCGAAGATGCGCGGGATGCACAGCGTCACGTCGCCGATGCTGCGGGAAACGGTGATGTTCGGCTTGATGCTGGAGAACAGCTTGCCCAGTTCCTGACCAAAGCGGGAAGCGGTGCTGGCGAAGCTGTCAATCATGCTTTCGATGCTGTTCGCGTTCTTGCCGTCACCTGTGCTTTCCTGCTTGAACCCCATCTTCGACATGTTGTCCGAGAATTCTTTAGCGTGCTGCTCGAATTCCTTGGCGTGTCGCTCGGCTTCCGCTTCCACCTGCTTGTCGCTCTTCTTGTCGCCGAAGAAGAAATATTCGCCGTTCGGCTTCTTCACATACAGCCGTCCGTTGGCGAAACTGCCGCTGACGGTGAAGCTGCTTCGGTTGCGCTTCGGGGCATCGGGGTCGCGGCAGACACGCAGAACGCCGTCCTCAATGTGGCAGATGGACGCCTTCGCGCCTTCCACATCCTCAAAGCGGACATGCACGTCTCCGTCCGGCGATTCCTCCAAATGCACGTCGTCGCACACCATCGTCATTTCGATGCGCCCAATATCCGCCGGATGGAAAGTGAAATCTGTCTGCTCGCCGTCTCCATCGTCATCGACCGGCACATCCGCGCTCTTCGGCGCTTCTTCCGCTTCGGGCGATTCAGACTTCTTCGGGTACTGGCTGATGACATCCTCCATGCCCTTCAAGCTCTCGACGACGGCGGCAATCGCGTCATCGTCGCTCAGCCCGCGGGACGTCATGTCCTGATAACGCTCTTGGCAGTTGCTCATCGTCTCGTCGTAGAGTGCCTGCACCTCGTCCGTCATTTCCACATCCTGAAAGAGCAGATTCACAATCCGCTCGACCGTTTCGTTACGCATAGTGCTGTTCCTCCTGATTCTCCTGATTTACGTTCTGCAGCCGCTGCCGGCTGATTTCCTCCCACGCGATGGTATCGCCAATCAAGCGCTCCGCCAGAGAAAAGTCCGAAAACGGCGTTACCCGACGGAATGCGAAAATTTCTTTGCACATAATGTTATCCCTCCAATAGCTGGTCAAGCTGGCGTTTCGTGTCCTCCCACGCTGCCAAATCGCTGATGAGCTTTTCCTGCCCCAGCGCCGTGATGGCGTAGTAGCGGCGGCGCGCGCCGGACGTCTCGCTGCCCCAGTAGGACTGAATCAGCCCGGCAGCCTCCAGCCGGCGGAAAGCGGTGTACAGCGTCGCTTCCTTCAGCTCCACCTCGCCGCCGCTGAGCGTCGAAATGGTCTTGTTGATTTGGTAGCCGTAGCTGTCGCCGTGGGAAAGCTGGTGCAGAATAATGGTGTCGGTATAGCCGCGAAGAATATCTGCGGACAATGCCATATGCTTCACCTCCTATGGTTCATCCCTTGTCTTGGTATCTCGCCTTGACGAGTATTACTATATCACAAGATACTTCGCCTGTCAAGGTATCTTGCAAGAAATATTTTGTTTTTTTTGCATGCCGCAGCCGCTCCTGTTCTTTTGCTGTTTCACCCTTGCGAAAAGGGAAGGCGTGGGGTACAATGGAAGCGTAAAAAATCTGCGGTGCAAGGAAGCATCAGCGGAAAGGCAAGGAGAGCGTATTATTATGGAAAAGATTCAGATGAAAACGCCGCTGGTGGAGATGGACGGCGACGAAATGACCCGCATCCTGTGGGCAGACATCAAGCAGCTGCTGATTGAGCCGTTCGTGGACTTAAAGACGGAGTATTACGATCTCGGTCTGCCGCACCGCGACGAAACGCGTGATCAGGTGACGATTGACAGCGCCAACGCGACGAAAAAGTACGGCGTCGCGGTCAAGTGCGCGACCATCACTCCGAACGCCCAGCGCGTGACGGAGTACAACCTGCACGAGATGTGGAAGTCGCCCAACGGCACGATTCGCGCCATGCTCGACGGCACGGTCTTCCGCGCACCGATTCTCGTCAGCGGCGTTCGCCCGACAGTCCGCACTTGGCAGCAGCCGATTACCATCGCCCGTCATGCCTATGGCGACGTCTACCGCAATTCGGAAATTCGCATCCCTGGCGCGGGCAAGGCGGAGCTGGTGTTCACGGGTGCGGATGGGCAGGAGATTCGCCAGACGATTTTCGATTTCAAGGGGCCGGGCGTCGTGCAGGGCATTCATAATCTGGATGCGTCGATTACGTCCTTTGCCCATGCCTGCTTCCAGTACGCGCTGTCGGTCAAGCAGGACTTGTGGTTCTCCACGAAGGATACCATCAGCAAGACCTACGATCACCGCTTTAAGGACATTTTCCAAGAAATTTTCGATGCGCAGTATAAGGAAAAGTTTGAGCAGGCGGGTATTACCTATTTCTATACGCTGATTGATGATGCCGTGGCGCGCGTCGTGCGCAGCAAGGGCGGGTTTATCTGGGCGTGCAAGAACTACGATGGCGACGTGATGTCCGACATGGTGGCGACGGCGTTCGGTTCCCTGGCGATGATGACTTCCGTGCTCGTTTCGCCGGACGGCAAGTTTGAGTACGAAGCCGCGCACGGTACAGTCACGCGCCACTACTACAAGTATCTGAAGGGCGAGGAGACGTCGACCAACCCCGTCGCGACGATTTTCGCGTGGTCTGGCGCGCTCCGCAAGCGCGGCGAACTGGATCATCTGCCGGACTTGATGACGTTTGCCGACAAGCTGGAAAAGGCGACCATCGACACCATCGAAAGCGGCGTAATGACCAAAGACCTTGCGCTGCTGTGGGAGGGGACGCCCGCGCAGGCGGTCAACAGCCGCACGTTCCTCGAAGCCATCGCGTCGCGCATGGCGTAAGATGCTGTAGTGACTTTTTGCCCATAGCTTCTTTTGCGGATGCTTTCCTGCTGCTTACGGGAGGCATCCGCTATTTGGTATGCGCGGAATGTGATGGTAGGATGAAAAACGTGTTTGTCCCTATCACCGCTTTGGACATGCCGCTTCACATTCGCAAGGAAAACATGGCAAATAAGCGCGAATTAGCGTGAAATAGCCATTTTCATGTGCGAATGGAGTGTTGATTTTTGAACCAAAACAGACTATAATGGAATTGTACTGCAAATGGCATTTCAAGGCAGCAACGGATGAGAATCGGCTTATCCGCGAAAGGAGAATCTTCGCAAGATGAAGAAAATCATGCTTGTTTTCGGAACTCGACCGGAGGGCATCAAGATGTGTCCGCTGGTCAATGAGCTGAAGCGCCGCCCGCAGGTGCAGACAGTTGTCTGCGTCACGGGGCAGCACAAGCAGATGCTTCAGCAGGTGCTGGATGCGTTTTCGGTCGTGCCGGATTACGATTTGGCGATTATGCAGCCGAACCAGACGCTTTTCGATGTTACTACCGCTATCCTGACGCGCATTCAGGCAGTCCTCAATCAGGAGAAGCCTGATTTGACGCTCGTGCATGGTGATACCAGCACGGCATTTGTCACCGCACTGGCATGCTTCTATCTGCATATTCCGGTTGGACATGTGGAGGCTGGACTTCGTACCTACAACCTCGAAAGCCCTTTCCCGGAAGAGTTCAACCGGCAAGCAGTTTCACTGATTTGCCGGTATCATTTTGCGCCGACGGAAAAGGCAAAGCAGAACCTGCTGCGCGAGGGCAAAGACGAATCGTCTATCTTCGTGACGGGCAACACCTCCATCGACGCGCTGAAAACCACCGTTCGCGCGGATTACACCCACCCGGAACTGACGTGGGCGAAGGGCAGCCGCCTGATTCTCATCACCGCGCATCGGCGGGAGAACCTTGGCGAAGCTATGCACCATATGTTCCGCGCGATTCGCCGCGTATTGACGGAACACCCCGATGTCAAGGCACTCTACCCGATTCACCTGAATCCAGTTGTTCGGCAGGAAGCGGCGGAAGAACTGTCCGGGCTGGAACGTTTGCACATCATTGAGCCGCTGGATGTGCTGGATTTCCACAATATTATGGCGCACAGCACGTTGATTCTGACCGATTCCGGCGGTATTCAGGAGGAAGCGCCAGGTCTGGGCAAGCCTGTTTTGGTCATGCGCGACACGACCGAGCGCCCGGAAGGCGTTGCGGCGGGCACACTCAAGCTCGTCGGCACGTCGGAAGAGACGATTTACCGCGAGTTTACGCGTCTGCTGGATGACCCGGCGGCTTACGCGGCGATGGCGCACGCCAGCAATCCCTACGGCGATGGACACGCCTGCGAGCGGATTGCGGATATTCTGTGTGAATAAACCGCGCTGGGCGCACATACAATCATCGTCGAAACACGGGGAGGAGCGTTCTATATGAAAAAACAGTCATACCAACGCATCCTCGCCGTACTGATCAGCCTGATGATTCTGCTGACGGCGGGCATGGCCATCGTCGGCGCCGGACTGCTGCAAACCCGCGAGGATTCGCCGGACATTCTGCCGGAAGCGACGGATACCGCAGATTCGGATGAGTTGCTGATGGCGTCCGACCTTGCGCCCGACCCGGCAAAGTGGTTTCTGCCCTATGACGGAGATTTGACCGACGCGGACGGAAATCCGGTGCGCCTATCCGCCCTGCGCGGACAAACGACCATCCTGCTGTTCTGGTCAAGCTGGTGTCCGGACTGCCAGGTGTACTTGGCGGGCGACTTTGGGGCGGCGGTACAGGCCGCACAAGCGGCGGGAGCGCAAGTCATCCTTGTCTGCCGAGAGGGGATTCGCGGCGACACGCGCGAGAAGGCGGAAGCAGAATTGACGGAATGCGGCATTACAGGCATTCCACTGTACATGGATGCGGACGCGGCGCTCTTTCACACGCTGGGACTGCGGAGCGTGCCGTCTCTGGCGGTTTTCGATTCGCAGGGGCAGCTGCTCCGCGCAACGGCGGATATGCCGAATGCGGATGAAATGGCGCAGCTGCTGGACGCGGCACAGCGTCCGGCACAGCAGACGCTCGCGTTTTTGAAACAGCTGATGCAGGCGGATGGGGCGATTCCATCCACCTATACGCTGTCCGGCGGCGCGGTTCATCCGGGCGATACTGTGCTTTCCGAGACGATGGGGCAGACCATGCTTTATGCGGCGCAAACGGAGGATGCGGCGCTCTTCTCCGATGCCTGGCGTTATGTCCGTGACAAAATGACCGTCGGCGGCTTAACTGTCTGGCGGATTCAGGCAGGCGAAAAAGCGGCGGCTAATGCGTCGCTGGATGATTTGCGCATTCTCCGCGCGCTGATGGAAGCGGATGCGGTATGGGGCGGCTACGAGCGTGAAATCCGCGAACGGGCGGCGGCACTGTACACTGCCTGCGTGGTGGATGATGCGCTGGTCAGCTTTGCGAACGTCGATGGCTCGGGGCACGGCGATAGTGTCACCCTGTGCTATCTGGATGTGCAGACAATGCGCGCCTTATCCGCCTATGATGTCCGATGGACAGCCGTCGCGAACCGCAGCGAAGCCATATTGACTGATTCGCGCGCGCTCATGAGCAGCGAACTCCCGCTCTACCGCGCTTCCTATACCCCGGCGAAGGACACATTCAGCAATGCGGCGGCGCAGATGACCGAAGCGGCGCTGACAATCCTGCACGCGGCGCAAATCAGCGCGGCAGGGGAGCAGACGCTGGATTGGCTGGATGCGCAGCTTGGCGCAGGCGCGATTTATGCGCAGTACGCGTCAAACGGGCAGGTCGGCTATGGATTCCGCTATGAGGCGATTGGGTCATACGCCGTCTTGGCACAGGTCGGCGCAGTCAGCGGGCGTACGGAGCTTGCGCGGCTGTCGCTGGCGAAGCTGGAGAACCGCCGCGTTGCGACGGGAACATTCGCGGGCGCTTATGGCAGCATCAAAGGCGAAACATCCTATACATTTGATGAATTGGAAGCTCTTTTTGCGCTCATGGCCATGAAGCCGTAACGCAGGAAAGGAGAGTGCAGTGTGCGCGCGATTGCGTGGCTGATTGTGAAGCTCAGCGGCTTGTTTGTCAAGCTGTACCACCTGATTTTGAACGCCATCCGCCGGTTTGACCGCGCGATGCGCAAGCGCTACCGCCCAAAGCATCTTGCCCTGATGGTGGTGCTGGTGATTGCGGCTACAGCGTCGATTACACTTTTTGTTCCGCCGTATCTGGGACTGTCCAACGACGGCAGCTTTGCCGCTGTGCTGGCGGATACCGGGCTGTCCCGGCTTGACCCGTCTGATACAAGCGCTTTCTTCAACTATTATGAGCGTGTCTATAATGTCGGCTCGTCCGCGCTTCCGACCGGTACAACGCCGCTAATTCAGCGGATGCTGGTGCGCACGGCGGTCGTCATCGACGAACTGGTGACGCACGACGGACTGTTTGACATGCGCTTCCTCGCAGCAATCTATCTGCTGGTTTACATCCTGCTTCTCATCCCGATGCTCTCCAAGCTGCTGGGACGCGTCAAAGTCTACTCCGAGGGGCTGTTTATCGCGGTTTTTGCCGTGCTGATTTTCGGCGATACCGCCATGATAACCCGCTTTGCCTCTTTTTACACGCAGCCCATTGAGCTGATTTTGATGGTTGCCTTGGCGAACTGCGTCCTGCAGATTCCGGATAGCCTGAACCGCTTTCTGCCGCAGATTGGGCTTGCCGTCACGGTCATCCTGATGATGGCGGTCAACCAGTACTGCGCGCTGATGGGCATCGTCTTTTCTGTTGCGTACTGGATGCTCATGCGTCACAAAGCGGATGCGCTTCATAAGGGGCTGTATTCGCTCCTTGCAGTGCTGCTGTGCGTCGTCAGCGTCATGCAGACGGGCGATATGCTCAACAATCAGACGATTAACGAGAAGTACGACCAAATGACGCGCGGCGTTCTCTTTGAGGCGACTGACCCGGAAAAAGCACTGGCGCAGTTCGGCATTGAGGCGCGGTATTCTGTGCTGACGGACACGTATTCCACGCAGAGCTACCCCGTTGTGCTGCCGGAAAGCGGCGCGCTGGATGAGGGCTTTCTTGATCACTACATGACGGCGGACGTGACGCTGTATTACCTGCGCCACCCGATTCAATTGCTGGGGCTGTTTGAGGTCGGCGTGCGCAACGCGTTCTTCACGCGAACGGATTATTCCGGCAACTACGAGCAGTCCAGCGGAATGCCTGCGCGGGCAAAGGCGCTGTTCCTCTCTATCTGGTCAACGTTCAAGGAGCGTTCCGCCCCGCAAACAGCGGCGTCGCTGCTCCTGCTGGTCGTCGCCTTCCTCTTCTTCCGCCGGAAAGCGGACGAAAAGCTGGAATCCGGCAGGGAAGCCGCCGGTGTCTACACCATGCTCAGCGTGCTGCTTTTCGCGGCGGTCACTGTCGAGCTGATGACGGTCGTCATCCTCAGCGGCGATAGTCTGCTGCTGCGCCAGAGCTTCCTGATGGGCTGTCTGATTGACCTGCTGGCGATTATGGCGTGCACTGAGGGACTCCACCGACTGAAAATTATTGAAACGGACGGGCAATGAAGGAGGCTGCCATGAAAAACGAAACGCAATCGGCACTGGTAGCGCGGGACGCGGCTATCATTTTGCTGCTGATCTGGGCGTTTATGCAGGCGCTGCTGATGATTTGGGCACCTGCGGATACGCAGACGATGTATTTGCTGCTGTTGTTCCTGATGGATATTGCCGTGCTGTGCGGCTTTATGGATCGCGTCAACACCGGCACGGCGCTTGCAGCGACGATTACCTGCGGCTGGGTGGCGTATAAGCTGTATTCTTTTTATGCCGTGGGCGAAACGGTGTACTTGACAGATTATTTTGTGACTGTACTGCCGCTGCTGGGATCGGGCGCGGCGGCGCTCTTCTCCCGCAGTATGCGCCACGTCAATGCTGAGAACAAGCTGCTGCGCCGTCAGGTGGATGAGCAGGTGCTGGTGGACGATGTGACGGAGCTGTACAACCTGCGCGCCATGTATCGCGATGCGCAGATGATGACGGGCTACTGCGTCCGCAACCATCTGCCGATTTCGCTGATGATTATCCAGATGCGCTACGAAAGTGAACTGCGCGGGATGCTGTCCCACAGCCGCTATATCCAACTGCGCAAGCGGCTGGCGGAACTGGTGATGGACAGCGTGCGCGTAGAGGATAAGGTCTATTGCATTGACGAGCATGGCACAATGGCGATTTTGCTGACCTCCAATGAGGCAAACAGCGCCTATGTCCGCAGCCGCATTATTGCAGCGGTGACGAAGGAGGATGCTTTCGACGGCATTCTGGAGCGCGGGACGCACATGGATCTGCGCTTTGCCTGCAAGGAGTACGACGAGCATTTCGGCAAGGACATGATGGCGTTCAAGAAAGCCGTTGAGAGCGAGCTGGCGTATGATGTGTAAGGCGAAAGCGTGGGTACTGGCGCTGACGGCGGGGCTGCTGCTTCTGCTGATACCCGCACAGGCGCGCGCGGATGTGACCCGTCTGCTGATTTTGAACGACGAGCAGACAAGTGAGACGAGCGCAGCGGCGACGGACGTCCTGCGGCGGTTCGCGCTCTATTCCAGCTGGACATGCACGTTTGCCAGCAGCGAGGATGTGCCGGACACCGACGGGTACACCGCCGTCATCATCTGCACCGACCCGAATCGGGCGCTGAATGCGTCGGTGGCGCTGGCGATTCAGGAGAGCAAACTGCCTGTGTTTGTCATCGGCGCGGGCGGCTTGGCGGAGCTGACGAAAACGCAGGTACATGAAGGTTCGCTGACATTGCGCTTGCAGACGCAGGCAAACGCCGCGAACGATATGCTGCTTTCCGGCAATTCGCTTCTGCTGATGAAGAAAAGCGGCGAATCGCTCGGCGGACAGATTTTCGTCGGTGCGCAGGCATTTCCGCTTTGCCAAACGGCGGGAAACATCACCCATTTGGCGTATTTTGACCCGTCGCAGGAAGCGCAGTGCGCGTTCCTCTCAACGCTGCTGCAAACGTGGCTGTGGCCCTACAAGAATTCCCCGACCGCATATGGGCAGTATCTCGTGCTTGACCGCATTTATCCGTTTGCCGACCCGGAGCGGCTGCTGTCGCTGGTGGAGATGCTCGAGACGGAAAATGTGCCGTACGTCCTGTGTGTCATGCCGATTTACGCCAATGCCGATTATCCGGCAATGAAGCGTTTCTGCGAGGTGCTGCGGTATGCGCAGAGCCGCGGCGCGGGCATTGTGATGCACGTTCCGCAGGTAACACTGGTGAACGTGACGGTGGAGGACTTGCAGGAGAATATCGCCAATGCGTATTCCGCCTATTCGCGCTATGGCGTCTACCCGCTGGCGATTGAAGCGCCGGATGTGTGGCTGATGAGCGAAAAGGGGCAGGATGTCCTGCGCGGCTGGCGAACGGTGTTCCTCTTCCGCTCGGATGAAGCGCTTTTCGGCGAGAAGCAGGCGGAGAACACGGCGCTGCGCGATGGCCACCAAATCGTCGCGCCTGCCTACGCTGACACGACCGCCTTCACCAGCGCCTACGCACAGGCGATTTACCTTGACCCGTCAGAGGATATCGAGACGCTCCGGACGCAGGTCAATCGGCTGAAGAACTCCCGCACAGCGCTCAAGAAGCTTTCAGATGTGGAAGGTATCGTCTATGCGGGCGACCTGTATGTGCATTTTTATCCGGCGGATGGGCTGTATGTCAACGGACAGGCAGCGTCGCTTGCCTATCAGCGCTTCAATTACGACGAGGACTACGTTTACGACCGCGGCTTTGTGCAGTATATGACAGAGCAGATTCAGGCGAGCAACAAGCTGATTCTGGTGTTCGTGGTTGTAGCGTGCACGATTTTCATTGTCGGGATGATTATTTCCCGGCGGACGACGCGACGGCAGCTGCTGGGCAACCATCCGCACGCGAAAGACGAGCAGGAGGGGGTGAATCTGCATGACGGCGGCTGATTATTTGATGCTGATTTCGATGGTCTGCATCTGGGCGCTGATGGCGATTAACGTCTTTCTGTCCGTCGGCGGATTCCTGTATTACCATCAGTGCAGCAAAACGGACGGGCATGTGCCGATTGATGAGTACCCATTCGTGTCGATAATGGTGCCGGCGCACAACGAGAGCGTCGTCATCCGGCGCACCGTCCGCGCCCTGCTCAACTTCGACTATCCGCACGACCGCTACGAAATCATCGTCATCAACGACAACTCCACTGATGACACCGCAAATGTGCTCAAGCAGATTCAGGCGGCGAATCCCGGCCGCAACCTGATTGTCGTCAATACGGATAACGTTGTCGGCGGGAAAGGGAAGTCTAACGCGCTCAACATCGGCTATTCGGTTGCAAAAGGCAGCGTGTTTGCGATTTACGACGCGGACAACACGCCCGAACCGCAGGCGCTGCGCATTCTGGTGGAGAACCTGATGAGCGATTCGTCGCTGGGCGCGGTCATCGGCAAATTCCGCACACGCAACCGCAACGCTTCGCTGCTCACGCGCTTTGTCAACATCGAGACGCTGGCGCACCAGTGCATGAATCAGGCGGGGCGATGGTTCTACTTCGGGCTGTGCACCATTCCGGGCACGAACTTCGTCATGCACCGCCACATCATTGAGGAAATCGGCGGCTGGGATCCGGACGCGCTGTCGGAGGACACGGAAATCAGCTTCCGCATCTACCGCATGGGCTACAAAATCAAACTTGTGCCGCAGGCAGTGACGTGGGCTGTCTCTTATACACATCTGACGCTGCCGACGAATAGCCTTGTGTAGATC
>ENA-OYXY01001107-OYXY01001107.1-human-gut-metagenome-genome-assembly--contig:-NODE-1107-length-11272-cov-5.160738_pt1 | contig 11272 bp, 9 predicted proteins | sample MGYA00244058_ERZ653438 | MGnify/ENA primary metagenome ERZ653438 (study PRJEB26926, sample SAMN06165026) | human gut metagenome | biome: ENVO:00009003; feature: ENVO:2100002; material: ENVO:00002003... | reverse complement strand
CACAAGGCTATTCGTCGGCAGCGTCAGATGTGTATAAGAGACAGGTCGGTGGGAAGGTCGCGATCGATCTGCCGCAGGGGAAGAACCTCGTCGGCGCGTTCTATCAGCCGGAACTGGTGCTGGTAGACCCGGATTCGCTGCGGACGCTGACGGATGATTTCTGGCGCGACGGGCTGGGCGAAGTCGTTAAGTACGGGTGCATCGGGGACGAGGCGCTGTTCCGGCTGCTGGAAGAGAACGCGGGCGGTGGGCGGATTGCGCTCATGGGCGTTATCGGTGAAATCCTGACGCACTGCATCCAGTACAAGGCGAACATTGTGGCGCAGGACGAACACGACACCGGGCTGCGCATGACGCTCAACTTTGGACATACCATCGCCCACGCGGTCGAAACCTGCCAGCACTACACCGGGATGCGCCACGGCGAGGCGGTCGCGCTGGGAATGCGCATCATCACCGCGATAACGGAAGAGAAGGGCATGACGGAGCAAGGGACGAGCGCGCGGCTGAATCGGCTGCTGGATGCGCTGGGAATGCCCCGGCGGCTTCCGGCGATTCCCGAAAAGGACTTGCTGAACGCCATGACGCTGGACAAGAAGTCCGCCGGAAAACAGCTGCGCGTGATTACGCTGGACAAAATCGGCGTGTGCCGCATTGTACCGACGGATGTTGATTTCTTTCAGGGCATGACGGCACAGAAATTCGTACAAAACTGACAAGGAACAACAATTTTTTTGCTGACCCCTTCCCAAATCACGAAAAATGGCGTACAATAGAGAATGCGGAAATAGGAGCGTTCCGTGCGGGCTGAAGGATTCACCCGCTGGGACGCTTTTTTGCAATTAAATTTCCACCCAAGAAAGCAGGTGAACCCTCTCATGACGCAGGAACAGGAGCAGCAGCTGTCGCAGACGATGATCGCGATGATGCAGAGCGGCGGCGATGCACCGAAAAGCACGGTGGAGGTTCCGGTGTACGCGTGGCGGCTGATTCGCTGGGAAGCGGACGTCCCGCTGACAGAAGAGCAGCGGCAGGAAGCGCTGGCGATTGTACCGGAGGCGATGGCGCTGTGCGGCGTGAGCGCGGCTTGCTTCGCGGCGGATGGCGACGTGATGACGGTGCTGCTGGCGCTGACGCGATTCCCCGCGCGGGCGCATCGCGACCCGGTGCTGTGGCTGTGCGCCCATGCGCTGATGGAACAGGCGTCCGTCGCGCTGGAACAGGACGGCACGATGTTCATCGGGGAGGAATTCGACCTTGCGGCGACGTGGGCGGAACACTTGAAGCCCATGCGGGAAATCAGCGACTGGTGGACGCGTGTCTCGCCGCTGGACGGCGCGGCGGCGCATCGGCATCGGAAGGAATTGCAGACATGCATCAAGCGGCGGCAGTACGCGGTGTTGGGCGGGTATGTATCGCGCGCGCTGCGGGAGGATCAGAACCTGTCGGTAACGTGCTTTGCGTTCGTGCCGCTGGTGATTGAGGCGATTTGGAGCCAGCACGCGGAATTGTCCCTGCGGACGCTGACGGAGGGGCTGAATCTCAACGAGATGACGCGCCGCCCGCGTCAGGCGCTATTGGCGTGGCTGAATGCATTGCAGCCGTCTCTGCGCGCGTGTCCGCAGCCGGGGAATGCCAAGCCGATTGAGAAGGTGATTGACTCGATTCGGGCGGACTGCTCGCTGCCGTATTCACAGGCGAATTTGAGCCGTTCGCTGGGGCTGACGCCGGCGTACTTCTGCCGGCTGTTCCACGAAAAAACGGGGCAGCACTTTTCGACCTTCCTGACCCGGACGCGGATGGAGAAGGCGCAGATGATGCTCTCCAGCAAAGAACCGCAGACGCTGGGCGAAATCAGCGCGGCGTGCGGGTATCCGAACAAGAGCTACTTCTGTCAGGTATTCAAGAAGTACACCGGGATGACACCGGGGGAATATCAGGCGATGGCGAAGGAAAAGTAAGGGATGCACCTCTATCGCCGAGAAGTCGTGGCGTTTTTCCATGATAATCATGATTGATTTGAAAAGCAGGCATGATTTTGCCTGCTGCTCCCGTCGCCTCTGCGGAGGCGAAGTGGTTACTTTCTGTTGCGACAGAAAGTAACCAAAGAACGCCCAGAGGGGGCTGAAAAGTGAAAGAGCGGGGATTTCAGCCCCCTCTGGACTCCCCCCGCCACCTCAATTTCTTGAGGGAAAGAGTTACGTTCTGTTTCCTTGCCGGATTGACCTTCTCTATATGCTTTCGTAAAGAAAACGTGGATGATGCTGTTCATGCAGAGGGCAAGAAATGCTGTATGCACGACGTTCCTTAAAGCAAGACGATATGCGGAGACTTGTTTTTGCGGTATCATCCGCTATTTCCCAAAACTTTCCCAATTCCGACGAATAAATATTTTCCAAGCGGATGAACATATGCGTGTCATCCGTTTTTTAGTAAGGTGGAGTCTGAAAAAACGCAGATTCTGCCGCAAACAGGAGGTATGTGCATGAAACGACTGCTTCGGGCGGTGTGTCTGGTGCTGTGCTGGACGCTGCTGATGGCGGGGATGCCGGGGAGGGCGTCGGCGGAAGAGGCCGCTCCTATGGTGCGCGTCCTGCTGCGCCGTTTGCAGCTGACTGACCGCGCGGATTTGACCCTCGCGGGAGCGTACACGGTGCGCGTGGGCGGCGAGGACTTGATGGCGCTGCCGGAAAACGCGCAGGTGACGGTGCAGATTCGCTCCGGTGCGCTGTATCTGTTCTATGATGGCATGAGTATGCGGCTGGGCAAAAGTGCGGAATTCCGGCGGAATCAGTCCGGCAGCGCAATGCCGGGGCTGCGCTTTGAGAAAAACGGCAATCTCTATCCCGGTTCGCTGATGCTGACGGTGGAGAACGGGACGCTCGTGCCGATTCTGTCGCTGTCGGTGGAGGATTACCTGCTGGGCGTCGTGCCGTATGAGATGAGCGACTCATTCCCGCTGGAGGCGCTCAAGGCGCAGGCTGTCTGTGCGCGTACTTATGCGCTGTCCCACCTGAACGCCTCCCGCGCCTATGACGTGGTGGACACGACGAACGACCAAGTGTTCAAGGGCGTTGATTCATCCACCAAAAACGCCGCCCGCGCCGTGCAGGAGACGGCGGGGATTGTCGGCATGTACAACGGCAAGCTGGCGGAATGCTTTTACAGCGCCAGCAACGGCGGACAGACGGAACTGGTTGAAAATGTGTGGTCGGGCAGCGGCGACTACGGCTACTACGCAATGGTTGATGACCCATATGATTTGGAGAACCCGCAGAGCATCGTCCGCACGATGAAAATCAGCAAAAACGGCACGGTCAAAGAAGCACTTCGGACGCTGATTTACGAGCAGATGCTGCCGGTGCTGACGCGGGAGGGGTACTCCGCAGGGCAAGAGAATTTCCGCATTGACGAAATCACCGCCGTCACGCTGGCATCTCCCGCATTCGCCGCGCCGAGCCGCCGGATGACGGAGCTTGTGGTGGCGCTGAAATGGTCGGGCAAGAAGCCGTTCGCGTCCATCCTGCCGGAGGAAACGGCGATTCCGCTGCCCGCGGGGGATGCGACCTACGACGTTGCACCCGCGGAAGGCGACGAATGGGAATTAGGTGAAGCCACGGCAACGCCCAGCCCCGTGCCGACCGCGACGGCGACGTCCGTGCCGACACCCTCCCCGACGCCGGACAATCGGCTGACGGACTTCCTGTCGGCGGGGGAAGCGACGGTGACAATTGCGCTGAATCGGCAGAACACCGCCGCGCTGTCGCTGGACATTTCCGGCAGCGAGATTTTTTCGGTGACGGAGGAGAATGGGCAGTTCCTGCTGCAATCACGGCGTTACGGGCACGGCGTGGGCATGAGCCAGCGCGGGGCGCAGTGGATGGCGGGGCAGTACAGCAAGACATTCGATGAAATCCTTGCGTTCTACTACCCCGGCATGGTGCTGATGCAGGGCGGTACGGGTGCGCCGGTGCTGCCGACCGTTCCGCCGGAGCTTGCCGCAACGCCTGCCCCGCCCGCGACACCGACCCCGAAGCCGACACTGATGCCCGTGACGACGAACAGCTTGCCGGAAGGCGCAAAGGTGATGTATGTCAACGCATCGAGCCTGAATCTGCGCGCCGAGCCGAGCATGGTGGGCGAACTGCTGATGCGCTTGCAGGCAAATCAGCGGGTGATTGTGCTGGAGGTGTGCGACGACCCAGAGTGGGTGCATGTGAAAACGGATGTGGTGGAGGGCTACTGCATGGTCAGCTACCTTGCCGAGGAAGGAGTGAAGCCGACACCGACGGCGCAATAACCGAATAAACAATGCCGGTCAACCATCAAGCCGACTTTTAGGTTGACCGACTTTCCTGTTCGTTGATTTTCGCCTGCCGCAATCGGAAAAAGGAAAAAGCAGTTTTCGCCAATCGTTTCATTTCCGCCATCAGCATGGTAGGATAAACCTACGGATACTGTCTGATTTGGACAGCGCCGTCATTTTTGCGCGAGAAAGCGGCTTTGCCGCTGCCTACGGTTGGGTATGGAAGGAACTTTAAGCAAACCATGAGTGAACGCATTGTCAAACTGCTGATTGAATCTTTCCCGAAGATTCTGCTGCCCGGTCTGAAAATGACCATTCCGCTGACGGTTATCGCCTTTTCCATTGCGATGGTGATTGCCGTCATTGCCGCCATGATTCAATATGCCCGCGTGCCGGTTCTGCGGCAGATTATGCGGTTTTATGTGTGGGTCGTGCGCGGTACGCCGCTGCTGGTGCAGCTGTTCGTGGTGTTTTACGGCCTGCCGTCGCTGGGCATCATCCTCGACCCGTTTCCGGCGGCGGTGATTGTCTTCTCCATCAACGAGGGCGCGTACTGCGCGGAGACGATGCGCGCGGCGCTGGAATCCGTGCCGGTGGGGCAGATGGAAGCGGGCTACTGCGTGGGGATGAGCTACTTGCAGGTGATGCGCCGCATTGTGCTGCCGCAGGCGCTGCGCACGGCGTTCCCGCCGCTGTCGAACAGCCTGATTGCTATGGTGAAGGACACGTCGCTGGCGGCGAACATCACCGTGACGGAAATGTTCATGGCGACGCAGAAGCTCGTGGCGTACTACTACGAGCCGATGGCGCTCTATATCGAAGTCGGCGTGATTTACCTGATTTTCTCTACGGTGCTGACGTGGGTGCAGCGCTGGGGCGAGAAGAAGCTCAGCGCGTATGGCGCACAGAAGGAGTGATGCGCGATGGCGATGCTGGAAATCAATCACCTGCAAAAGAAATTCGGGACGACCGAGGTGCTGCGGGACGTCAGCCTGTCCGTCAGCAAAGGCGACGTCGTGGCGATTCTGGGGCCGAGCGGGTCAGGCAAGACGACGCTGCTGCGCTGCGTGAACTTTCTGGAACGCGCGGACGCGGGCGAACTGCTCTTTGACGACGAGAAATTCGACCTGAACCGCGCGTCGCACCGGGATATTGCGCGTATCCGCCAAAAGACGGCGTTCGTGTTCCAGAACTACAACCTGTTTCGCAACAAAACGGCGCTGCAAAACGTGACCGAAGGGCTGATTGTGGCGCGGAAGATGAAAAAAGCGGACGCGGAAGCGATTGGGCGGAAGCTGCTGGACAAGGTGGGCTTGTCTGACCGCTACGACCATTATCCTGCGCAATTGTCCGGCGGACAGCAGCAGCGCGTCGCGATTGCCCGCGCGCTGGCGACGAATCCGGAAATCATTTACTTCGATGAGCCGACATCCGCACTGGATCCGGAGTTAATCGGGGAAGTGCTGAACGTGATGCGCCAATTAGCCGAAGAGGGCATGACGATGCTGGTCGTGACGCACGAGATGAACTTCGCGCGGCATGTGTCGAACCGTGTCGTGTTCATGGAGGGCGGCAGAATCATCGAGCAGAACAGCGCACAGGAATTTTTCGCGCACCCGAAAGAGGCACGGACGCAGGAGTTCCTCGCGAAAATCAACCAACGCTGAAAATCCGGCAGTCGCCGGTTTTCATAAATGCAATTGGAAGGAGCATTCAAAATGAAGAAGTTTGTCAGTCTCTTGCTGACGCTGATGATGGCGCTGGGCATGACCGCTCTGGCGGAGGAAAGCAAGGATCAGCTGGCGCGCATTCAGGAAAAGGGCGAAATTGTCATAGCGACGGAAGGCACTTGGGCACCTTGGACGTACACGGATGAAAACGGCAATTTGGTCGGCTTTGACGTGGAAATCGCGACGGCGATTGCGGAGAAGCTGGGCGTGAAGGCGACGTTCGTGACCGTGGAGTGGGATGGCATCCTCGCCGGCATTGACTCCGGCCGCTACGACATCGCCGCCAACGGCATTGATGTGACCGAACAGCGCTCGGAAAAGTACAACTTCAGCACCCCCTATGCCTTCAACCGCACGGCGCTGGTCGTCCGGGGCGACAACGAGGACATCAAGTCCTTTGAAGACTTGAAGGGCAAGAAGACTACGAACTCCATCGCCAGCACCTACATGATTCTGGCGGAAGAGTTCGGCGCAGAGGTGGTTGGCGTGGATACGCTTGACCAGACGATTATGCAGGTGCTGACGGGCCGCGCGGATGCGACGCTGAACAGCGAAGTGTCCATTGCGGACTACATGCAGAAGCGCCCGGACGCGAACATCAAGATTGTCGCCCTGACGGAGGAAGCGAACCTTGTGGCGATTCCGACCCGCAAGACGGACGACAGTGCAAGCCTGCTGGAAGCCATCAATCAGGCGATTGCTGAGCTGCGTGAAGAGGGCAAGATGAGCGAGATTTCCATGAAGTACTTCGGGCGCGACATCACGGCGGAAACCGTGGGAGAAGCGGCGGAGTAATACGATTTCCAGATTCACCTGCGCCATCTGCTTGCGCCATTTCCATTCTGGCGCATTCTTATCTGGAAATAGTATAAGCGAAAAAATCCCATACAAAACGGAGGTCGTCCCGGTGGGGTGGCCTCCTTGCATTTTCAGGGGATGATTCTTTTTCAATTAGAGGCGGCAAACCTGGCGCTGGAACAGAATAAGGACGGCGAGTTGATAGAAATTGGCGGCATCCGGGTATACAGGAGTTCGAATATGGAGAAGAACCGCTTTGTCTGGATTGATGGTATGACCGTCTGTTCGCTGACTACTACATGTAATGCAAAAGATGCAGAGGCGGTTGTCTCTACATTTGGCGAGCAGTAAAATAAAGCGAAGTGCGAATGCGCTCTTGGCTAAAAAATGCTAATGGGGCTGCCTCTTGTGACCTTGTTTGGTCATTTTGAGACAGCCCCTCTTTGCTTTTCCATCCTGTTTTTTCTCTATTTTCGACAGGCTAGGACGTTCAGTTTGGTGAATCACGATTACTGCATATTATGCACGAATTAGCCATTTCCTCCGGGCATAAAGTCATCTGTGATAGGATCTCCTGGCACTCCAAACCATGAGCCTTCAAGTTCATCGCCAGTGGGAGCAGAAACTCTGTTATACTCAAGGAGTGGCGATAAGTTCTCTCGCAGCATAAATCCAACATTTCCATCCTCTGTTCTTACATGACACCATGTTTGGCTCACTCCAAATACACAAACTACTGATCCATTCTTATATAGGCCAAGAGAGGGAGAATTTGTTGATTGATCTTGGCGTAAATTCAACCCCACACCTTTCGTATTGTTGATTTTTACAGAAGGCATAGCATAACCGACCTTAAATTGTTCTTGACCAAATACTAAATATTTGGTCATCATATAACCTTCTAACGTATGGAGTCGAACCTTTGTCCAGCCGTTTTCATCACCACTTAAAACTTCAACGGAAGTACCGCTATAGTATTTACCAAGCGATGGAGCTTCTTGACTTGGCTTTGTCCTAAGGTTGAGGCGATCGATAGAATTGGGATTGTTTACGACGGCGCTATTGCTGCTTTTTTGATACTCAAGAACAGGTGAGAGTTGTTTTCTTAGCATAAAGCCAACGTTGCCATCTTCGGTTTGCACATGACACCAAGTCTCGCTTACGCCAAATACCCGAACCGTCGATTCATTCGAGTATAGGCCAAGAGAAGATGAATCTGTCGATTGTGCTTTGCGTAAGTTCAGGCCAGTTCCTCCTATGTTGTTAATTTTTACAGATGGGACTGTCGAAGATCCAACTTCAAGCTGCTCTGGATACACTAGGAATTTTGCCATCATGTATCCCTCAAGATCAAAAATGCTAACTTTCACCCAGCCGTTCTTCTCATTGCTTAACACCTCAAGATGGGTGCCGTTATAGTATTTTCCAAGCGTCGGAGCATCTGGGCTGGGATTTGTTCTAAGGTTAAGCCGATCATTAGAATCGGGATTGTTTACTACGGCGATTGTTCCAGGCGTCATCTTAGAATTTTCGTTAGCCGCTGCATTTGATGCAAGCGACAGCGCAAACAGCATAGTTATCAAGAGTGGTAGAATACGAGTTCTCATTATTGACTCCTCCTTCTAATTTGTTAGTCTAATACTGCCCATCCCTTTTTCTATAGGCAATACCGCACAAATGAGTTGGTGCGATGGCGAATGCATTTTTTGTCAGATGCGATTGCAGAAATCGAAGGTTTACTGGAGGTAAATCGAGATTTCTGCAAGAAGCAGATGGCGGAAAAGGCATCGCCAACGCTGCCGACGAATTGTGCGGTGTTACCTATAATAATGCAGGAAGCTCCTGCTATTAATTCAACGATTGATACTTCATTTTTATTGCAAAAAATAAAAATTTTAGGGCAATCCCGCACAAAGAAAGTACAGCCAAAATGTCGTGAAAGAGGTATAATAAAGAAGTGAAGAAGCAATTGACGATGAGCCTGATTAGCGACGAGCTGGGGGCAGGCATCAACGAAGAAAAGCAGCGTAAAAGGGCAACCAGTGGTACTTCGGCTACAAGGAGCACATCGGCGTGGATGCGGACAGCGGAATGGTTCACACGGTGGAAACGACATCTGCCAACAGGAGGATAGTATGGACAAGCATTTTGTTCTCTCCAAGATCAAGGATTACGAGGCTCATTTGGATAATGTTGCTCCCCTGATGGAATCCGATGATCAGTTGATTATGAATGAGTTAATTCGCGAAATTAACAATACCTGTCATGTAAAGATTCGTGGGTTCTCAGATTTGTGTGATTCATACATCAAGGGTGCTGGCTCGATTATTGCAAAGCACATCAATTGCTTTCATTCGCATCTCATACGTTCTGCCTTGGTTTTCCATTTGGTCGGAAGCAAAAAGCATGAATGCGGGCGAGTAAATGGTTGTGAACAAATCATCTGGAATTTGTATAATGAGTACCGTAATTCAGTGCATTTTGTGGACAATTCCATCATGATGGAGTTTGACTCTGCATTTGCTCAGTTGAAATCTAAGAAGTTGCTTGATCAGTTAGTTTCATTAGCGCAAGATCCATACCTTTTTTTCATTTTTTCCTCAGACGATGAAAATGCTTGCTCGCTGGAGAGATCCATCAATGGAAAAGGTTATCATGGGTTATTTCGCAAATCCAGGGCTTGTCAAAACTCAAATTGCTATGTCTCTTGGCCGCAGTGCTGATGATGCTTCTATCCTGCAACGTGAATATAGCAGGTGGGATTCACACGGACAATACACAGTCATTATATGTCTTCGCTACTATCCTTCAATACAAGTTCTTGATAAGCTAACGCACTTTGAAGCACTTACTGTTGAAGATATGGAGAAGAGTCTTTCAAAATGTTGCACACGCAACGATCGAATATGGATTAAAGATGTATATTCGGATCGGCTATTTACCATTCGCAAGAGTATCGCTGAAATAAAAAAGCAACTTGATATTCTCTAATTACTCAAAATTGGCGGAGTTTGTTTCGAAGTTCCTCCTTTTCTATGCCAAAAAACAAGAAAGGACGTGACAAAATGATCACTCGCATTTTCGGCGCCGTCACTGGCGGTCGCCTCAATCTTCGCGCGGGGGCAATGTGATTGGACACCGACTGCATTTCTCACGACTTCACAACCGCAGTGCCCGTGCTGCATTCATAGGGTTTGGGAAATGTGTTTCCAACAAGCTAATCGTCATTTTTAGCAAAATGACCCTGCTTGCTGCTTTACTTATCAATACAAAAATGGAGACCGTCCTGATGAGGGGCGGCCTCCTTGCATTTTCAGGGGATGATTCTTTTTCAATTAGTCGGCATAAGTGTAGGGAATATGATTTCGCTGCGCGTACCGTTCAGCGTAGGAATTGCGGAAAACGGTCAGCGTGAGGTTGGGGCATTTGTCGAAAGCGCCAACGCCAATTTCCGTTACGGAAGCGGGGAGAAGGACGGAACGCAGGGCGCTGCACTGGGAAAAAGCAATGTCTTCGATTTCCGTGACGGAATCGGGAATGATAATGGAGAGAAGCGACGTGCAGCGCTGAAATGCGCCTGTTTCAATTTCCGTCACAGAAGCAGGAATCAGAATGTTGGAAAGAGAAGTGCAGTCTGAGAACAGATAGTCGCTGATTTCTGCAAGGGAATTTGGAAGCACAACCGTAGTCAGAGCGCGGCACTCGGCAAAGGCTCCCTCCTCGATTTCTGTGACGGAATCGGGAATGACGATGGAAGACAGCGCAGTGCAGTAGTTGAAAGCACATGAACCAATCTCGTCAACAGAGGAGGGAATGGAAACCTCGACGAGGGCGGAGCAATCGCTGAAAGCGTAATCGTCAATCTCTGTAACGGAAGCGGGCAGAGAAATGCTTGTCAAAAAGGAGCAGCAGTCAAAGGCGCGCTCGCCAACAGCCGATGTTCCTTGCGGAACGGTATAGCTGGAAGCTGCCTTTCCCCGCGGATAGGCAACAAGCGCATCGTCCTTTTTACGGAACAAAACGCCGTCCAATGTATAAAAAGACGGATGCTCCGGGGCGACGGAAATGGTTTGCAGCAGCGGACAGCAGCCGAAGGGGTTATGGTCGAGGTCGGCAACAGAATTGGGAAGGGTTACGGCTGTTAGGGAGAGGGAAAAAGAGATGGTGTCAATGCTTGTGACGCGATGACCGTCCAGCGTGTCCGGAATCACGATTTCCGCGTCGTCGCTTAGGCAGTAGAGAAGCTCTGCGGAACCGTCCTCAAGCAGGACGTACTGATAATCCCCGGAGGTGAGGATGGTCTGCTTTTTCTTGCCGCCATCTGCAAAAACGACGTTTGTCAGAAAGACGAGGAGAAGCGCGGATGCCAGTAAAAACGCAGAGAAACGTTTGCGTGCTGTCTCTTATACACATCTGACGCTGCCGACGAATAGCCTTG
>ENA-OYXY01001099-OYXY01001099.1-human-gut-metagenome-genome-assembly--contig:-NODE-1099-length-11305-cov-4.871289_pt1 | contig 11305 bp, 10 predicted proteins | sample MGYA00244058_ERZ653438 | MGnify/ENA primary metagenome ERZ653438 (study PRJEB26926, sample SAMN06165026) | human gut metagenome | biome: ENVO:00009003; feature: ENVO:2100002; material: ENVO:00002003... | reverse complement strand
GATCTAGTACGGTCTCGTGGGCTCGGAGATGTGTATAAGAGACAGCCATAATATATGCCCGGGTCGGTCCATGCGCATAAATATCATCTGCAAATTCCAAAGAAGCACTTAAAAGACGACAAAGCTGTTTATCACTAAGTTCTCCCTTCTCAAGCAAAAGATAATAAGCATCCTCTCTGGTCAGATAATAAAGACTGCTCTTCATCGGCAGTTCCAGACGGACGCCCTTGGCATAAAAAATTGCACGTTCCATGCTTGCAAAGCAAAGCTGATAAAAATTCCGGTCTTTTAGTGTAAAGCCACCGGCAGACTGTTTCTTATCTGTGCTTTCTTCTGCCTTGGAATCTGACTGCTCCGGCTGTATTTCTGCAATGCCTTCATCCGTATGATTCTGATTTGCCAGCTCTTTTGACGTCTGTTTCAGCTTTTCAATATCAGGAGCATTCTTAACCAGACTTTCTACTGCAGACTTCAGATTTTCCAACATATTGCTGATGCCAAGCTCCGGCTTCTCAGAAAAAGTAAGTGCCAGCGTATGCTCCGGCAGTACTGCAACCTGAATGGTAATATTTCCACCCTGTACTTTATATCCGACCTCTTCTTCTGCCATGGAAATAATCTTACGCAGAAACGATTCTGTTCTTCCGTCATTCTGCAGAAAATCATCTACTTCCAGCCCATTTTCCATTAATTCTTCTTCTGAAATAATACAGCGCACCGTATCCACATCGATTCTTTTAAATCTCATAAACAATCACCTGCCATTATTCTCGCTGCGTTTTCCCTTATTTGTAACCTTACTATACACTAAAAGCCCTTTCTTTTCAACCGGAAAGCTTTTATAATATAGGTATCCAAGGTATTAAGCCCGTAAACAGCCGGCAATTCCATAATACGGTAAAGGAGGAGCATTATGCACCGGATTATCTTTCATATTGATGTCAATTCTGCTTTTTTAAGCTGGAGTGCTGTTGACCGCCTAGAGCATGGTGAAACTTTAGATATCCGCACTATACCGGCAATTATTGGCGGTGACTCTGCTACAAGACACGGTGTGGTTCTTGCCAAATCTGTGCCTGCCAAAGCCTATAAGATTGTCACCGGCGAACCGGTTGCCAATGCTTTACGCAAATGTCCTACCCTTATGCTGGTTCCGCCGGATCATGCCATGTACCAGAAAAAAAGCCATGCACTTATGGAACTGCTGCATACCTACACCGATGATATCGAGCAGCTTTCCATAGATGAATGTTTTCTTGACTTTACGCCCATTGCCCACCGGTACGAATCTCCTCTTGCAGCAGCCAAAATCATTTCTGCAAATATTAAATCACGATTTGGTTTTACCGTTAATATTGGAATTGCTCCAAATAAGCTTCTAGCGAAGATGGCAAGTGATTTTACCAAGCCGGATCGGATTCACACTCTTTTTCCGGATGAAATTGCAAAAAAAATGTGGCCGCTTCCGGTGGATGATCTCTACATGGTAGGGCATTCCAGTGCTGCCCGGTTGAAAGCACTTGGCATCCGTACCATCGGAGAACTTGCAGCCACTGACCCGGATTACCTCCGTCAGGAATTCAAAAGCCACGGCACACTGATGTGGGAATATGCCAATGGAATCGGAGATGACCATGTGCATTCTACCAAGCGGGAAGCCAAGGGGATTGGCAATTCCACCACTTTAAAGGAGGACGCCCGCACCTTAGCAGATGCAAAAAAGGTTCTGCTCTCTCTTTCCGAATCTGTATCCATTCGCCTCCGGAAAGAAAAAATGTTAGCCCAGAGTATTACGGTAGAAATCCGCTATCATGATTTTACCAATACTTCCCACCAGTGCAGTCTCCTCTCAGCCACAAATACTACAGATGCCCTATATAAAACTGCCGTTTCCCTTTTCCAGCAGCTCTGGAATAGTGAACCTGTCCGACTCCTTGGCATCCGTACCAGCCGTCTGCTTCCTGAAGATGCACCGGTGCAGCTTTCTATTTTTGATTATGCAGCCGATTCATCGGCATCTGCCATGATTTCCACAGAAAGTACAGCTTCCGGCAGTCCGCTCCCAGATGGCAATAAAAAAAGCTGCACCCAGATGCCTTCTGCCAATAAGCAAAAGCAACTGGATGCAGCCATTGATTCTATTCGGAAACGTTTTGGGTCGAAGGCTCTTGTCCGGGGGAGTTTTCTTCCGTCTCCTGAGTCAGATCCGAAAAAGAATCATCCATCGGACTGACGTTTGAGATGGTATAGTAGAATAATGGATCCGGAAGTTCATCCTTATATCCATTATCGTTTAATATAAACTGGAAGGTTCTGTTACTGCTTCCCTCTGCATCACTATAGGTTAAGAGGGAGGCCGTCACAAGATAACTTCCATCCTCTTGTGCAATCCAGTCGTCAAGCTGTGCCTGCACCGTCGTATCCTCACCATAAGGTTACACTGCCATCGGCTTCCCGAAGATAACTGTATTTTATCAGTGCTGCCACCAGATAATTCCAATAACTTTCTGTGGAATCAGCCGGATACGCCAGCGAAATGCTGCCATCCTGATATTCCATCACAACATCCAATAACGGCAGGATACTCTACCGTCTCTTCTTTCTTACAACCAGAAAACAGTAAACTTCCTGCCAGAAGAAAGGTAAGTAAAAGTGCGCCTTTTCTTCCTTTTTTCGTGGTTCTCATCATGCATTTCTCCTTCCGTATACATAAGTTGCAAAATAAATGATGGCTGCTACAATCACAATCATCGGACCTGTTGCAACATTGGTAAAATAGGAAATCATCAATCCGAGCAATCCCGAAAACAGGGAAAAGATAACGGAAAATAAATGATATTCACGCATGTTGACCGAAATATTCCGGCTTGCTGCTGCCGGAAGAATCAGCAGTGCATTGATGATCAAAATTCCAATCCATTTAATGGAAAGCATTACAATTAACGCAATAAAAATTGCAAAAATATTTTCTATCAGCTTCACCCGGATTCCCCGGCTCTTTGCCAGCGCCCGGTGCAGGCTTACCGCATTTAACTTATTAAATGCCACGCCCCAGAAAATCAGTGTTGCCGCAAAAATCAGAATCAGATAAATAATTTCCTTTTTAGAGATGCTTAAAACATCACCTACCAAAAGACTGGAATATTTGCTGAAATTGCCACCTTTCGATAAGATGGCCAGTCCCACAGCAATACATGCTGAAGAAAAAACGGAAATAATCGTATCTCTGGATGCCGATGCTTTACTGCTGATATAGTTTAGTAATAATGCAAAAATTACTGCAAAAATAATCATGGATAAGGTCGTATCTGCAACTCCCATCACAACGCCAAGAGCAATTCCCGTCAATGCAGAATGACCTAATGCATCTGAGAAAAATGCCATTTTGTTATTTACAATCATGGTTCCAAGGATTCCAAACAATGGTGTGATAATCAGGATTGCGATAAATGCATTCCGCATAAATCCATAAGACCACCACGCGGTAAAAAATTCTATCATCCCCGCACCTCCATATCTGTAAATACCTGTTTAAAAGCAACACTGTCATAGACTTCCTTCGGTGTTCCCTGGGTCAGCACTTTGCCATCTATGAGAACCACATGGTCTGCATATTTTCTTACATAATCAAGGTCATGGGAAATCAGTAAAACTGCCAGGTCAAAATTTTCCTTCAGATATTCGATATTCCGGTAAAATAACTCCATCCCATTCTGGTCAATACCAGACACCGGCTCATCCAAAAGCAGCAGATTCGGTTCATCCATCACTGCCATGGAAAGAAGTACACGCTGTAATTCCCCACCGGAAAGATTACATACCTGCTTGTCAATCAAATGCTCGGCTTCAAACATTTTTAAGCTTTCTTTGATTTCCTGATATAGTTTTTTGCTCTTATATAAAAATACCGGCCGGTTGGACTGATAGCTTGCAATCATATCATAGACACTGACCGGAGTGGATTTCTCGATATTTAGATTCTGTGGTACATAACCAATCTTAAGCTTCTGGATATGACCATTTTCCCTGTCCTTAAATTCAATGCTTCCCGTGTGTGGAATGTCATTTAAAATAGCCCGGATCAGAGTTGATTTTCCTGCTCCGTTCCGACCAATCAGTACCGTCAGTGTTCCACAATGAATATGCAGATTCACATCTGACAATATCTGCTGTTCTCCAATAGTAACACCCAGATGGTTGATCCGGATACAATGCAGTCCACATGGTTTTACTATTTTTCTCATTCTGCAAAAGCCTCCTTCAGCAGTTCCATATTATGTCTCATTGCATCAAGATAGCTGTCCTTTTCATACTCCCCGCGGGTTAAGGTATCAAGATAACATACTTTCGCATCGGTCTCCCGTTCTACCGTATCTCCCATATCTTTGCCATAGAGTTCTTCTGCCAGCACCACTGATATATCATTCTTTTCAATGGCTCCCATCACATCAGCCACTTCACCGGCACTGACCTGGCGCTCCTCATCCAAATCCATGGTATAGGAAATCTCCATATCGTAGTCCTCTGCCACATAGGCATAGGCTTCATGGAAAATAACAATATGCTTTCCTGCTAATTCTTCCTTTAAGGACTGCTGCTCTCTCTCTAAATCCTCAAGCTTTGCCAGGTACTCCTTTGCATTGCTTTCATAGGCATCCTGATGCTTCGGATCTATCCTGCAAAGACCTTCTAAAATATTTTCCACCTGCTGTTTATATAACGCAATGCTCATCCATGCATGGGCATTCACATCCCCGTGATTGTGTCCATCTTCATGAGTATCCTCGGTATCTCCGTGGATATGCTCCTCTGCTGCATCTTCATGGGCATCTCCGTGAGCATGTTCCTCTCCTTCATCCTCTTCGGACAAAAGATTAAGTCCCTCGCAGGCATTTACAATGGAAAGATTCTTATAATCTGCTGCCACATCCGATAAAAAAGATTCGATTCCGCCACCATTTACAATAAACACATCTGCACCGGAAAGGAGCTTCATGTCTGCCGGAGTCAGCTGGTAATCGTGAAGGCAGCCGGTCTGCGGCTCACTGAGATTCTGCAAATCCACACCCGGAGTGTCTCCGATGACATTCATTGCTGCAATATACATCGGATAAAAGGATGTTACTACCGTAAGTTCACTATCCTGCTGTTTTGTCTCTTCTTTTACATATAATTGTGTCAGTCCTGCACCAGTCAATAAAAGTACCAGCAGAAGAACCGTTACAAATACATATTTATTCTTCATAGCCAACAGCCTCATCCATAATCTGCCAGATTTCTTCCCTGCCCTGCTTGGTTACTGCAGAAAACGGAACAATTACCGTTCCCGGTTTTACTTTCAGACCTTCTTTTACTGCCTTGATACATTTTGGCACCTGGCTTCTCTTCAGCTTGTCCAGCTTGGTTGCCACAATAACCGGATCAAAACCCTGATGGATAATCCAGTCATACATCAGTTTATCATTGGCAGACGGGTCATGCCTGATATCAATTAATAAGAATACCCGGCGCAGCTGCTTTGAGGTATGCAGATAATTTTCAATCATTTTACCCCATTTTGCTTTCTCACTCTCTGCTACTTTCGCATAACCATATCCCGGCAAATCCACCAGATACATGGCATCATTGATATTATAGAAATTAATGGTCTGTGTCTTTCCCGGCTGTGCAGAGGTTCTTGCAAGGGATTTCCGGTTCATCAGTGCATTAATTAATGATGACTTTCCAACATTGGATTTTCCTGCAAATGCCACCTCCGGCAATGTATTCTCCGGAAGCTTACTGGTAACACCACACACCGTTTCCAAGTTTACTTCTTTTATAACCATTTTCTGCTCCTTTACTACTCTTTTACAAAAGCAACCTTTAAGATATCTTCGATGGTATCTGCATAGACAATTTCTAAATCCTTTTTAATCTCTGCTGAGAGTTCCTCGATATCTTTTTCATTTTTTCCCGGCACACAGACTGTCCGGATACCGGCATTTTTCGCTGCTAATGTTTTCTCTTTTAATCCACCAATCGGAAGCACTCTGCCGCGGAGGGTAATCTCTCCTGTCATGGCAACATCAGCACGCACCTTTTTCCCGGTAATGGCAGAAAGCATTGCGGTTGCCATGGTAACACCGGCGGACGGTCCATCCTTTGGTACGGCTCCTTCCGGAATGTGGATATGTATATCATGTCTGGTAAAAAAATCGTCCGGTATCTGATACTGCTCACTGACAGAACGGATATAACTGATTCCAGCCTGTGCAGACTCTTTCATAACATCGCCAAGCTGTCCTGTCAGTTTAAATTCACCTTTTCCCGGCATTACATTTACTTCGATTTCTAATGTATCGCCACCGACACTGGTCCATGCCAGTCCCCGGACAATACCAACCTCGTCCTTCTCATTCTTCTTATCAAAGGTATATTTCTCTTTGCCAAGATAATGTTCTAAGTTCTTTGTACTTATAGCAACTTTCTTTTTCTTGCCCTCGTAAATCTCTCTTGCTGCTTTTCTGCAGATTTCACCGATTTTGCGTTCTAAGTTACGCACACCGGCTTCTCTTGTATAGCTGCGAATCAGCTGCTCAATTGCACCATTCTGGAATGTAAGCTCTGATTCCTTTAAGCCATTTTTCTCAATCTGCTTTGCTATAAGATGTTCTTTTGCAATGTGAGCCTTTTCATTTTCCGTATAACTGCTTACCTCAATCAGCTCCATACGGTCTAACAGAGGTCTTGGTATTGTCTGTACGGAATTGGCTGTCGCAATAAACAATACCTCAGACAAATCTACCGGAAGCTCCACATAGTGGTCCCTGAAATGGCTGTTCTGCTCATTATCCAATACTTCCAGCAGTGCAGAAGATGTATCTCCCTTATAATCACTGCTTACTTTATCAATCTCATCTAAAAGCATCAGCGGGTTCTTTACTCCGGCACTCTTTAAACCATTAATAATTCTGCCCGGCATTGCCCCCACATAGGTCTTTCTGTGTCCACGAATCTCTGCCTCATCACGGACACCGCCGAGACAGATTCTGACATACTTTTTATTCAATGCTTTTGCCACAGAACGGGCAATGCTTGTCTTGCCGGTTCCAGGAGGTCCCACCAGACAGATAATTGGACTTTCTCCTTTGTGAGTCAGATTCCGGACTGCTAAGAATTCCAGCATACGCTCTTTTACTTTTTCCAGTCCGTAGTGGTCTTCATCTAAAATTTTCTCTGCATTAGCTAAATCTTTATTATCCTTAGAAGCCTTATTCCATGGCAGTTCCAGCAATGTCTCAATATAGCCTCTGCTGACTGCACTTTCTGAAGAACTGGATGCAATATTCTTAAAACGCTCAATCTCTTTTTTTATTCTCTCTTTGACCGTCTTATCTGCCTTCAGCTTCTTTACTTCCTCTAAAAAGTGTTCCGCATCTGACTGTGTATTATCCTCACCTAGTTCTTCCCGAATCAGTTTCATCTGTTCCCGCAAAAGATATTCCTTCTGATTCTTATCCACGCGTTCTTTCACCTTCGCCTGAAATTCATTTTTCAGGGAAATAACTTCTACTTCATTCAGCAGAATTGCCATTAAAGTCTCATACTGGGAAGTGAGATCTACTGCCTCTAAGATTTTCTGTTTCTGGGTATAATAAAGCGGCAGATTGTATGCAACCTGCTGCATCAAATTTCCAACGTCCTGCTGTTCTTCTACCTGACGTAAGAATTCTTTGCTCATATGTCCATTGGCTTTTTGATATTTCAGTACGGTTTCCCTGATACAGCGAAGCATTGCTTCCTTCGCTTCCGGCATCAGTTCTTCCTCTTCTGCCGTTTTTTCATCAAAAAGGATGACCTCTGCCATCAGATACTTCTCCTGTGACAGAAAAGAGGCTAACTCGCCTCTTTCCAATCCTTCTACCAAAACACGCACGATTTCATTTGGCATCTTTATTACCTGCTTTACTTCAGCAATAACACCAATCTGATATAAATCATCCCTGGCCGGCTCCTCTACGGAAGCATCCTGCTGTGTAATCAGGAATATTTTCTGGTCTCCAACCATCGCCTCTTCTATAGCATGAATGGAACGGTCCCTGCTAATATCAAAATGAGCCACCATTCCCGGCAGAATGGTCATTCCACGAAGTGCAACTGCCGGTAAATGAATTACTGTCCTGCTCATCTTTTTCTCCTCTTATTTATGCGTTATGATATTCTATCTCCGCTTTCTTGTCTTCTACCGTTTCTTTTGTAATGGTGCATTTTACAATACTCTCATCAGAAGGAATCTGATACATTAAATCCATCATGGTATCTTCCATAATTGCACGAAGTCCACGGGCACCGGTCTTACGGGCTAAGGATTTCTCTGCAATTGCTTCTACTGCATCATCTTCAAATTCCAGCTCTACGCCGTCAATTTCAAACAGCTTCTTATACTGCTTAATCAGGGAATTCTTCGGCTCCTTTAAGATACGGATTAACGCTTCCTTATCCAGCTGCTCTAAGGATACATTTACCGGAACACGTCCGATAAACTCCGGAATCAGACCGAATTTAATAAAATCTCCCGGCAGTACCTGCTTTAAGACTTCGCTCAGATTACGCTCGGTACGGTCTGCAATATCTGCGTTAAAGCCGATGGATTTCTGATCCATACGCTGCTCGATAATCTTCTCTAATCCATCAAATGCTCCACCACAGATAAATAAAATATTCGTAGTATCAATCTGGATTAATTCCTGCTGTGGATGCTTTCTTCCACCCTGTGGTGGAACGGAAGCCACAGTTCCCTCTAAGATTTTTAATAATGCCTGCTGTACACCTTCACCAGACACATCTCTGGTAATGGATACATTTTCGGATTTCTTCGTAATCTTATCAATCTCATCGATGTAAATGATTCCGCACTGGGCGCGCTCGATATTGTAATCTGCTGCCTGAATCAGTTTCAGAAGGATATTCTCTACGTCTTCACCGACATATCCTGCTTCTGTTAATGTGGTGGCATCTGCAATGGCAAACGGTACATTTAAGACTCTTGCCAGTGTCTGTGCCAGAAGGGTCTTACCGGAACCGGTCGGTCCTAACATCAGAATGTTACTCTTCTGCAATTCCACATCATTCATATCTACATCAGAAGTAATTCTTTTATAGTGATTATATACGGCTACAGAAAGGACTTTTTTGGCTTCGTCCTGACCGATTACATATTCATCTAAAAATTTCTTCATCTCTTCCGGTTTAATCAGGTTGATTTCTTCTAAATCTTCCTTTCCTTTTCCGGAAATCTCCTCATCTTCGAATTCCTCCTCTATGATTTCTGCACAGATGTCCACGCATTCATCACAGATATATGCACCGTTTGGTCCTGCAATCAGCTTGCGTACCTGATCCTGTGATTTTCCGCAAAAGGAACATCTGATTTTGTCCTCGCTATTTCTTCCTGCCATCTTTCCACCTCGATTATTTCCATCTATCTTTTCTAAATCCTTCGTAAAAAAGGTAAAGGCTGCCCGTAGTCGAATTCCGCATATGTGCTTCGGATAATCCGCCCAGAGACAGCCTCTTTCTTATTTCTCTTATCTTGCTGTAATTACACCGTCAATCAGGCCATACTCCTTTGCCTCTTCTGCGGACATATAATAGTCACGCTCTGTATCTGCGGCAATTACATCATATGGCTTTCCGGTATTTGCAGCTAAAATCTCGTTCAAACGTTTCTTGGTCTTTAAGATATTCTCTGCTGCAATCTGAATCTCAGTTGCCTGTCCTTTTGCTCCACCGGAAGGCTGATGTATCATAATCTCTGCATTTGGTAATGCAAATCTCTTTCCTTTTGTTCCACCGGACAACAGGAATGCACCCATGCTGGCTGCAAGTCCGATACAAATTGTAGATACATCACATTTGATATACTGCATGGTATCATAAATTGCCAATCCGCCTGTTACAATTCCACCCGGAGAATTGATGTATAACTGAATGTCTTTTCCCGGATCTTCGGACTCTAAGAATAAAAGCTGTGCCACTACCAGACTGGCTGTGGTCTCATTTACCTCTTCACCAAGGAAAATAATTCTATCCTTTAATAATCTGGAGTATATGTCGTAACTACGCTCTCCTCTGCTGGTCTGTTCAATGACATAAGGTACTAAACTCATATGATAACCTCCATTTCTACCATACATTCTGCTGCAACTTTATCTCTGGTTCAAGTGGTTTGCGTAAAACAGACCGACCTGATTCCAAGTCAGTCTGTCTCTTTACGTGCTTCTCTTATGCTTCTGCGTTAGCTGCTGCTTCTGCTTCTTTTTCTTTTTTAGTCTTAGCTTTTGCTCTTTCTTTTACATTGTCCATGATGAACTGAACTGCTTTTTCAATTGCAATATCACGTTTCATGGATTCTTTCTCGTCATCGCCAACATACTCTTTGAGCTTATCAGCTTCCATTCCGTATGCTTTTGCCATCTTCTCGATTTCAGCATTTACATCATCTTCTGTAATCTCGAAGTTTTCTTCTTTTGCAATCTGTTCTAATACTAAGCTGCTCTGGATTCTTGTTAATGCTTCCGGACGAACCTGCTCTTTCATCTTGTCCATAGTCATTCCAGAGAACTGCATATACTGGTCAAAGCTTAATCCCTGCTGGGCAAGTCTCTGAGCGAATTCCTGAATCATATTCTGTACCTGGGATTCAATCATTGCATCCGGGATTTCCATCTCAGATTTCTCGATAATCTTCTTGATTGCTTCATCCTCTTTGGTACGTTTTGCATTGTTCTCTTTGGTCTCTTCTAAGTTCTTCTTCACGCTCTCTTTGTATTCTTCTAAAGTTTCGAATTCAGAAACATCAGATGCGAACTCATCGTTTAACTCTGGAAGTTCTTTTGTCTTAATCTCGTTAATCTTAACTTTGAATACTGCTGGTTTTCCAGCTAAGTCTTCTGCATGATATTCCTTCGGGAATGTAACGTTTACTTCTACCTCATCGCCAGTGTTCTTTCCTACTAACTGATCTTCGAATGTATCGATGAAAGAGTGGGAACCGATCTCTAATGGATGATTCTCTCCTTTTCCACCTTCAAATGCGACACCGTCTACGAATCCTTCGTAGTCGATAACTGCTGTATCACCTTCTGCAACAGGTCTGTCTGTTACAGTTACAGTTCTTGCATTGTTATTTCTTTCTCTCTCTAATGCTTCTGCAACTTCTTCATCAGATACGGATGTGTCAATCTTTGTTACAGTTACACCATTATATTTGCCAAGTTCTGTCTCTTATACACATCTCCGAGCCCACGAGACCGTACTAGAT
>ENA-OYXY01001089-OYXY01001089.1-human-gut-metagenome-genome-assembly--contig:-NODE-1089-length-11358-cov-6.288331_pt1 | contig 11358 bp, 8 predicted proteins | sample MGYA00244058_ERZ653438 | MGnify/ENA primary metagenome ERZ653438 (study PRJEB26926, sample SAMN06165026) | human gut metagenome | biome: ENVO:00009003; feature: ENVO:2100002; material: ENVO:00002003... | reverse complement strand
GGCCAATAATATGGCTGTGGGCGGTTGGCAGGGTGCCAGTGGCGGTGGAATTTCCGGTTTAGACCTGATGACACCTTTTACCCGTGAGTTTTGGAATTTCAAAGGCCGCAAGCGCCGTGCCCGTACGCTGGAAGTATTGAAGGCGTATGGAGATTCGATAACTGTTTTGGAACAACAGTAATTTATCACTTTTTGTCAAATTTTGAACTTTCTTTCTCCTCTTCTTGTTTTCATTAGTAAACCTTTAAAAAAAGTAATAATGAACAGAGTGACTTCTCTATTTGGAATAAGATATCCGATAATTCAAGGTGGTATGGTGTGGTGTAGCGGCTGGAGACTTGCTGCTGCTGTAAGCAATGCGGGAGGGCTGGGCTTGCTCGGCGCAGGTTCGATGCATCCCGAAACGTTGCGGGAGCATATCAGGAAATGCCGTGAGGCTACGCATCATGCTTTTGGTGTGAATATTCCCTTGATGTATCCCCAGATAGAAGAGATAATGCAGATTGTGGCCGACGAGGGAGTGAAGATTGTATTTACATCTGCCGGCAGCCCGAAGAAATGGACTGGTTGGTTGCACGAACGTGGCATCACGGTGGTGCATGTTGTTTCGTCCTCGCGTTTTGCCGTGAAGGCAGAAGAGGCGGGTGTTGATGCAATAGTTGCCGAAGGCTTCGAAGCCGGTGGGCACAATGGGAGGGAGGAGACTACCACCCTGTGCCTGATACCAGCTGTACGTGCAGTTACTACACTTCCGCTGATTGCCGCCGGTGGCATTGCAACGGGTGAGGCCATGCTGGCTGCCCGGGTGCTGGGTGCGGAAGGTGTGCAGATTGGTACACGCTTTGCCTTGACGGCAGAGAGTTCTGCAAACGAGGTATTTAAGGATTACTGCTTGCATTTGGAAGAAGGGGATACCCGTCTGCTTTTGAAGAAATTGGCTCCGGTGCGTCTGGTGCGCAATAACTTTCGCAGCGCCGTAGAGGCTGCTGAGGCTGTGGGAGCTTCAGAGGAAGAACTTCGTATCCTTTTAGGGCGTGGCCGTGCCAAACGTGGTATTTTTGAAGGTGACTTGGAAGAAGGGGAACTGGAAATAGGGCAGGTATCTGCCTTGCTGCATGGAAAGGGAGTGCAGTCTGTGGCGTCGGTCATGCAAGAGTTGGTGGAGGAGAGCAGAAGGGCGTGGGAGAGAATGCAGGAATTGGATTTCTGAATATTCCCTCTTCTGGTATCATATAACAATAAAAAAGGAATATTCCCGGTGATTTCGGGGATATTCCTTTTTTAGTTTCAACTTATAACCTTTTATCCTTTGGGGATATTGGTTGTGTCTTTTGCCGTATTTCCACTTGTGGCGGAATTACTTGTGCCATTGCTGCTGGCAGTGGCGCTACCGGTAGCCATATTTGTTGCACTTTTACCGGCTGTCTGCACAGCAGGTTGCTCTTCCCAATGGAACGGTTCAAAGCTACTGTTCGGGTCAACCCAGGACGGTTTCTTGGAAGCATAAATAATGAATGGGGCAATGACTACAATCAGCGCACCGATGATGAGCACGGAGAACCATACAGTGTTGCTGCCTGTTGAAATCTGGCTGGGTGGGATAAAGCTCAATACGAATGCCAGCAATGACCCGCAGAAACCAAGACCACCGATGAGCCACATCAATCCGTTGCCATTCTTGCCGATACGGAACGGACGGTTCAGCTTCTTCATCTTATAACGCAGCACGATGGCTCCGGAGAACATCAGCATATACATGATAAGATAGAGGACTACGGTCAACTGTGACAGAATCTGGTAGAAACTCTGTACGGAAGGCATGACTACGAACAGAAGGCTCAGTACGGTTACTGCACCGCCTTGTACATAAAGGATGTTCTTCTGTACACCCAGTTTGTTTGTCTTCTGGAAGAACGGAGGCATGTAGCCTGCTTTTCCTACGGCAAAGATACCTTTGGACGGACCGGCAACCCATGTCAATACACCTGCCAGCACCCCGAATGCCAGAGCAATGGCGATGATGGGTGACAGCCAGGAGGCGCGGATGTAATGGAAATAGTTATCGAAGCCTACAAGCAGACTCTGTGTCAGACTGATGTCTTTGGCCGGGATGATGATGCCCAGTGAGAAAGTACCGAGCACGAAGATGATAACCGTAATGGCCGCACCGATGAACACTGCCTTCGGATAATTCTTGGAGGGATTGTTCACGTCTTTTACGTGGATACCGCCCATTTCCATACCGGCATAGAAGAGGAAGATACTGGCAGCAAGCACCACGTTGTCGAAGTTCGTCAAGTCGGGGAAGAAGCTGCTGTGGAAATCCAGGTTGGAGTGTCCGCCGGTGGCAAGGTAGATAATACCCAGGATAATCAGCAGTGCGGCAGGGATAATAGTCCCGACCAGGCCGCCGACCTTTGCCACTTTACCTACCCAGCTCATGCCCTTCATGGAGATGAACGTAGCCAGCCAGTAGATGATGAGGACAACAACGAGCGAGTAATACTTGTTATTGGCCAGTGACATGTCGTGTACGTCGTTCATGCCGATGAAAGCAATGGATACGGCACCGAATGTCAATACGGTAGGATACCAGATTGTACTTTCAATCCATTGTACCCAGATGGCAAGGAAGCCCAGTTTTTTTCCGTAGGCTTCGCCCACCCAGCGGAACACACCGCCTTGCTTGTCTTGAAACATGGCAGCCAGTTCCGCGGCGACAAGTGACGTCGGAATCAGAAAAACAATGGCTGCAAATAAGTAGTAGAAGGCCGAACTCATTCCGTACACGGCCTCGGCAGGAAGTCCACGTAGGGATACTACTGCCGTCACATTCATGATTGCCAGGGTAAATACACCCAGCTTCACTGTTTGTTTAATATTTGCCATAAGTTAAGGTTTTAGATGAAAAATATATTCAAAATCAGCGTCTATAACAACACTTGGGGAGAGTTGTTCCCAACGGATAAGTGAAAGTTCCGGTTTTAACTATTCAGGAAGCGTCGGCTTTGGGCGCGGGCTTCTGTGCAACTTTCTTGTAGAACTCTTCTTTTTCCTTATTGCGCCGTTCGACCAGGCTCGTTACATACACTGTAAAGATAGGGAACATCATCATGCCCAGCGCAGCCAGCAGTACGGACAGTACCCGTCCGGTGGGAGTGACTGCTATGATATTGGAACCCACCGTCGTCACATCCATAAATGCCCACCATAAGGCGTCTCCATATCCTTTAACTAAAGGATTGGGACCATGCTCCATGACATAAAAGGCTAGACTGGAAAAATAGACAGTGGCCAGCAACATGGTAAGGTAGGAAACGAACAGTCCCGATGCGCGGTTGTACGTCAGCCAACCCACCACGATAGCCATGGCGTAACCACCCCGCACCAATGGGATGAAACGCAGCATATAGGTTATCTCGGGTGAGAAAGTCCATCCCATATAGGCAATGATGTTTTGATAGGGTATAGCTACCAGCAGGAAAATGAAATGCGTGGCCACGTAGTGACCCTTCTTCTCTGCCAGGAACCATTCCAATACAAAATCTGCCAGGAACAGGGCGCATATCCACAACTGTACTTTCATGTAGACCGACTGTTCGTAAAAGGGGATCCCCTTGAACGTGTCGACAGAGATGCTGATAACTAAAAATAGCGACAGTATCAATATAATGACATGCAGTATGCCATAGATACCTTTTTCCCGCAATACAAATTCTGATAGAGCCATTTTCATGATGAAGTCCATTATAAAGTCATAAGTTATGAGTTATAAGTCATTTGCTGATTACGGTGCCTACCAACAAATAACTCATAACCTATAACTCATAACTAAAAAGAGAAACTTATTCTGTAATCGTTACGTTATCACCGTTGAATACACCCAGGCCGAGCTTGTTCATGATGAACTTGATTGCCGATTGGGCCTTTACGGAGTTTCCCGCTTCGTCTAGGGGAGGAGCGAAGGCCGATACTCCCATGACACCGGGCAATACGGCCATTACACCACCGCCTACACCGCTTTTGGCCGGTATGCCGGCGGTGTACATCCAGTCGCCCGAATGCTCGTAGAAGCCTACGGTAGAAATCATCGACGTGATTTTCGGTGCCAGGCTGGCTTCGAACACCGTTTGTTTGGTGACGGGGTTCACGCCGTTATTGGCGATGGTTCCTGCGGCAATGCCCAGTTGCTGGGCCGTGATGCCGAGAGAACACTGGCGAGTATAGAGGTCGAGAGCCATGTCCGGATTATCGTAGATGCGGTTGTAGTTTTTCAGCAGCCAGGCAATGGAGCGGTTGTTGAAGTTGGTAGCCGTTTCCGATTTGTACAGTTCGTCGATGAGTTGTGGGGCAGAGCCGCACAGCTCAGTGACATTCTGTACAATGGCATCCCATTTTTTGTCGGAGTTTCCCACTGGCTGCACCATGGAACAGGCGGAAATGGCACCGGCATTTACCAATGGAGTGGAAGGGTGGTCGTTTTCCAGCAAGATGGCGATGATGGAGTTGAACGGTAGTCCCGTGGCATCGGCACCTATCATGTCCAGCACTTTCTGCGCACCGTATTGGCGCAGGATAAGGATGGCTGTGTGTACCTTCGAGACGGACTCTATACCGAAACGATAGTCTGTGTCACCTATATTGATGGTCTGCCCGTTCATCAGGCAGATGCTGAGTCCGAATAGTTTGGAGTCTATGTTGGCAAGGTAGGGAATATAATCCGCATTCTTGCCTCCTGTGCTGCCCTTCACCTCATTGTAGGCTTCTTGGGCAACCTCCTTTATTTGTGAAATTGATATTTTCTTTTCCATAAACACGTTGTGATGTACGATTAGACGATGTACGATTTACGATTGAAATTACTCCTTTAAACGTAGTCCGTATCAAGAGAAACTCTAATCGTACATCGTAAATCGTTTAATCGTAAATTAATTTATTTTTTATGAGTACGGCATCCGTGGTTGAATATTTTGGTTTCCACCGGCAGGTTCTTTTCCTGTGCCATACGGGTAGGAGTCGGGTAATCCAGTTTCTCCAGCTCCGTGATGGCATTCTTGATGTCACCCAGCAGCATGTCTGCCATGTCGCGGCTGAATCCTTGGCGAACAACGACGCGCATTACGACGTAGTCTTCCAGCTTTGAAGGCAGTGTATAGGCGGGTACCATCCAACCGTGTTGTGACAGCTTGTCCTGCAGGTCATACAGAGTCCATTTGGCAGCTCTTGCATATTCCGGTTTCAAATACCAGATAAACAGCGGGTTCACAACCTCGTCGGAATAGTTTACGAACGGAGCCATCTTGCCGATTTCGTCATGGATATACTTGGCGATGGTCAGAGAGTTGTACTGTACTTCCTTGTAACCCTGGAATCCCAAACGGATGAACTGGTAATATTGACCCAGAATCTGTGCGGCAGGACGGGAGAAGTTCAGGCCTACCTGAGTAATGTTGGCACCGAGGTAGTTTACGCTGAATGACATTTCTTCGGGCAGATATTCCTTGCCTTTCCAGCAAACCCAGCCCAGACCCGGATAAACCAGACCGAATTTGTGTCCGCTGACGCTGATGGAGAGTACCCACTTCAGACGGAAGTCCCATTTCTTTTCGGGATAGAGGAACGGGAGGATGAAACCGCCGCTGGCGGCATCTACGTGGATAGGAATGTCGTAGCCGGTCTTCGCATTGTAGGCATCGAGGGCTTTGTCGAGGGCTTCGACGTCATCGTTCAGTCCTGTCCATGTAACGCCTTGGATAGGCACGATACAGATGGTGTTCTCATCACACATCTTCAAGGCTTCTTCGGGGTCGAGCGTGGTCTTGTCCAGTGTCAAAGGCACTTCACGCATTTCAATCTGCCACAATTGGGCGAATTTTTCCCATACCACCTGGAAACCGGTTGAAATAACGAAGTTGGGTTTGTCGAACGGTTTGCCTTGTGCCTGACGTTTCTTGCGCCAGCGCAACCAGGCTGCCACACCACCCAGCATACATGCCTCCGAGGAACCGATGGCAAGTGCGCCGGTTTTCCAGGTTTCTTTTTCAGGAGAGTTCCAGAGGTTGGCCACGATGTTGATACATTTACCGTTCATTACGGCGATGCGCGGATATTCGGTCTCGTCAATGTAGTTGATGTTGATGGCTTCGTTCATCAGCTTGGTTGCATATTCGTCCATATAGGTAGTGACGAATGTAGCCAGATTCAAGCGAGGCTGCGTTTGGGCGAAGGTCTCGTCTTTCACCATCTGATAGGCGATTTCCGGGGTAGTAGGTCCGTCGGGAATCTTTTCTACGGGTGAGGGTTGTAACATACGGTTTGAACCGAATACTTCAGTTTTTGCATCTCCTTTTCTGAAATTCAAATCTTCCATATTAATAATTTTTTTAAAGGTTTAGGCGGCGGGGCTTTTCCCCGTCGAATTTCCCACAACAACGGGGTTTGCGGATGAAAGTTCCGGGGTTTTGCATTATTTGGCGTTTATTAAAGGGCAGCGTAGTAAAATCTTAAAAAACGAACATTCTGAAGGTAGGTTTGTTGTTCCCACATTATTCATTTAATTAATATACTACTATATGAAAATCAATACCGGAAGGGGTACAATCCCCCTTATCACGCTTGTCGGCATTTGGTCAGTCTCTGCATTGACTTCCTTGCCGGGATTGGCCGTATCACCTATTTTGGGACAACTTACTACCATTTTTCCACATGCCACAGAACTGGATATACAGATGCTTACCTCCCTGCCTTCGCTGCTGATAATTCCTTTTGTGCTGTTGGCGGGCAAGCTGGCCGAGAAACGTGACTTTGTGCGTCTGCTGAAAGCGGGGCTTTGGATGTTTGCCACCAGTGGGGTACTTTATCTTTTTTCGGATAAAATGTGGCAGTTGATGGTGGTCAGCGCTTTGCTTGGCATCGGTTCGGGGGTGATTATTCCGTTGTCCACCGGTCTGGTTTCACGCTATTTCACGGGGGAGTATAGGGTAAAGCAGTTTGGTTACAGTTCTGCCATCACCAATGTGACGCTGGTTGTGGCAACGGCGGTGACTGGGTATCTGGCAGAGGTAAACTGGCACTTGCCTTTCGTGGTATATCTGCTTCCGTTGGTTTCTCTGCTGCTTGTCGGGTATTTGAAGGGAGATACCGGTCAGCCGCAGAAAACAGAAGATACGGCTACCGTTGTTCCGGAGGAATCCAAGCGTGCGATTCCCGGTAAATACGGCATCCATGTCCGCCATCTGCTACAGTTGATGCTGTTTTATGGCGTCACTACGTATGTAGTGCTGGCGGTTACTTTTGACTTGCCTTTTTTGATGGAGGCCCATCACTTCTCCAGCGGAAATTCCGGATTGATGATCTCCTTATTCTTCCTTGCCATTATGGCTCCGGGTTTCTTCCTGGGGCATATCGTGAAGTGGATGGGGAAACACACAAAGTTTTACAGCCTTTTGTCCATTGCAGCGGGTTTGCTTTTGATATGGATTTCGCCTAAAGAATGGCTGATAATACCGGGATGTATGTTGGTTGGTTTGGGATATGGTGTCATTCAACCGCTGATTTATGACGAGACAGTAGATACGGCTATACCGGAAAAAACAACTTTGGCACTGGCCTTTGTAATGGTAATGAATTATCTGGCGATTCTATTGTCCCCGTTCATTACAGACTTCTTTCAGACCTTGTTCCACACTAATTCCAAGGAATTTCCGTTTATTTTCAACCTCTGCATCACACTGCTCGCTATGTGGTGGGAGTATGCGAGGAAGAAGGATTCTTTGTTTGGAGATTGAGGGTGTCAAAACGGTTGATGGCACACAGATGAGACACCCTCTATAACTTATAACTCAATCGCCTCATATTTCAGCCCGAAGACATCGGCTACAGCTCTGTATGTTACCTTGCCTTCCACTACGTTCAATCCCAACGCCAGAGCCGGATCGTCCTTGCAGGCTTGTCTCCAGCCTTTGCATGCCAGGGCAACGGTGTAGGGCAGGGTGGCATTTGTCAGTGCCATGGTGGAGGTGAAGGGTACGGCGCCGGGGATATTGGCAACGGCGTAGTGTACAATTCCGTCCACAATGTAGGTAGGGTCGCTGTGCGTGGTGGGGTGGGAGGTTTCGAAACATCCGCCTTGGTCGATGGCAACGTCTACGAGTACGGTGCCGGGCTTCATCATTTTCAGCATTTCTTTGGTGATGAGATGAGGCGCTTTGTCACCGGGGATAAGGACAGACCCTATTACGAGGTCTATTGTAGGTAATTCCATTTTGATATTGTGAAGGGAAGAATAGAGTGTTTTTACATTCTTGGGCATCACTTCACTGAGGTAGCGCAGGCGGGGAAGGTTGATGTCGGCAATCAGTACCTCGGCACCCATTCCGGCAGCTATTTGTGCGGCATTGGTGCCCACAATGCCGCCGCCCAGGATAAGTACGCGTGCGGGGCGTACACCCGTCACGCCACCCATCAGTTTCCCTTTGCCGCCTTGGGGTTTTTCGAGGAAGCGTGCTCCTACCTGGGTGGCCATGCGTCCCGCCACTTCGCTCATGGGGGTAAGCAGCGGAAGTGAGCGGTCTTCTTTCTCTACCGTTTCGTAGGCGATGCAGACGGCGCCGCTTGCTATCATGGCTTCGGTCAGCAATTTATCGGCAGCGAAGTGGAAATAGGTGAATACCACTTGTTCCTTTTTTATCAGTTTGTACTCCGGTGCGATGGGCTCCTTTACCTTGACAATCATGTCGGCTATGGCATACGTGTCTTCAATGGTTGGCAACATTTGTGCACCTACGGCGATGTAATCATCGTCAGAGAAACCGCTGTTTGCGCCTGCCGAGGCTTGCACATACACCGTATGACCGCGTTTCACCAACTCGGCTACTCCGGCAGGGGTCATTCCTACACGGTTCTCGTTGTTCTTGATTTCTTTAGGTACTCCGATAATCATAACCTTAAAGTTTTTATTGAGGGGTTAAACATGGCGCAAGATACAAAAATGGAGGGTACAGTGTCTCCGTACCCTCCATGTTTAAGAACAGTTTTCGTTCTCAGTTATTCATTGTCCATCAGTTTCCAATGTCCATGCCTGCATCCCCTTCTATTTCATCTGTGTCCCATGCGGCGATGGTAATCCCTTTCAGCGTCAGCCCGGCCTTGTTCAGGCTGAGGTCGAAGTTGTAGGTTTTGTTGGCCTCGGTAGTGAGGTTTTCGCTGGAACTCATAGCCAGATAGTAGGTGTAGGTGTTGCTGCCGGAGGTGACTTTTACGAATTGGGAGCTATTGGTGAATGCCTGACCCGGCAGCACGATGGCGCGGTAGGTGGTGGCACCTGCAACGCTGTGGGCGTAGGTGGTGATGGAGGTGGTAGATGCAGCTGCAGCGTCGGTGGCAGCGGCATCATTAGCCTTTGTTACTTTGCCGTCTGCCAGATTCCACGTGCCGCTGAGGGCGAAGCCTGCGGAGCAGAGCAGTTCTACCTTGTCGATGGCGGGCAGGGAGGAGTAGCCGTTTCCTGCGGAGAGGGTGACGGTGATTTGGCTCATGCAGTGCTTCATGCTGATGCTTGCGTTGTTCGTTGCCACGGTGGTGCATTTGCCCCACAGCAGGTCGGAGGCTTCGTAGTCGGCGGCGGCGGTGCTGCTGTTGTTCTGGTCGGGCTTGATGCTGACGTTGGGCACGGTGTAGGTGTCGGTGGCGGTGTTGGTATAGGGATAGTAGGCGTAGAGGGTGTGCTGGTCGGTGACGTTCTGCCAGTAGAGGGGTTCGTCGGTGAAGCTGCCGTTTACCCATTTGGTGTTCTTGGGGTCGAGGGAGGCGCTGATGGGGGATTCATCGTTGGCACCCGTTTTGTGGGCGATGTAGAGGCCCAGTGCGTCGTCATCATCGAACTCGGTGGCGCCGATGGCGGCGCGGCTGATGGGGATATTGGTGCCGGTGGTGGTGAGCGAGAGCTTCACGTTGATGGGCTTGGTGATGTCCACTGTCTGGTCTGAATCGTTGTTACAGGCGGTGACCAGCAGGCCGAGGGTGGCTGCGAGGAGCAGCGTTTGGATACTTCTTGTTTTCATATTTGGTCTATTTATTTGTTGTTAATAATAAGTTACTTATCGGTTACTTTTGTGTAATTCTCGGGGTTTGTCAGCTCCGTAATGGTGGCTTCGGCAAGTGAAGGGCTTCCCTTGTAGTTATAGTATATGTTCGCCCAAGTCATCTTTCCCCAGGTGCGGCACTGGGTGATTTGATCGTCCTCGAGTGCGGTAACTCCGGTGAGGAAGAGGTTCTCGGGGGAGAAATTATAATTTCCGAGACCGTTTTGGGTGTCGTAGGTGGGGAGAGCGAAGCTGTTTTCGGTACCGGTGCCGCTAAGGACGATGCTCTTCAGGCCGGTGCAACCAAAGAAAGCATCTTCTCTGATGTCGGTGACTTGTGGCAGGTAGATGCTTGCCAGTTTCCCGCATCCGACGAAAGCTCCGATTCCTATATTGGTGACTTTTGGCAGGTCAATGCTTGCCAGGGCGGTGCAATCCTGGAAGGCTCTTTCTCCGATTCCGATGGCTTGTGGCAGGTCGATACTTGTCAGGCCGGTGCAACTCCAAAAAGCACTGACTCCGATGTCGGTGACTTGTGGCAGGTCGATACTTGTCAGGGCGGTGCAATTCCAGAAAGCATTTTCTCCGATGTCGGTGGCTTGTGACAGGTCAATATTTGTCAGGCTGGTACAATTCACAAAAGTACCATTTCCTATTTTGGTGACTTGTGACAGGTCGATGCTTGTCAGGCCGGTACAACCCTGAAGAGTATTATATCCTATTTTGGTGACTTGTGGCAGGTTGATGCTTGTCAGGCCGGTGCATTTATTGAAAGCATTATATCCTATTTTGGTGGCTTGTGGCAGGTTGATGCTTTGCAGAGTACTATTGCCGTTGGTGAAGAGATACCAATTCGTAGGCACTTCCTTCACCGGCTCCATATAGAGGTTTTGTACGTAATTATGGCTGCTGCCCAGCAATCCTAACAGCTCGCTCTGGTCCATGCCTTCCGGTACAGAACCGCTGATGAAGAGTTTGGAGACGAGGGTAGGGGGAGAAGAGCTTCCGGCGGCATTTATCGCTTCCAGCCTGCTCTTTACGGCATTGTAGGACGCTTCCGTCCCATCCAGCAGGAGGATGTTTTCCGGTGCTGTGCCTTTTATGTCGGTACTTCCGTCCGACACTTGCAGGTACTTGCCGGGGAGATAGAATCGGTTGCCGGTGGTGCCGCCGGTGACGCTGCCGGTCTCGCTGCTGCTGCCGATTGAGCCTCCGGCGCTATATACCTCTGTCTCTTATACACATCTCCGAGCCCACGAGACCGTACTAGATCTCG
>ENA-OYXY01001087-OYXY01001087.1-human-gut-metagenome-genome-assembly--contig:-NODE-1087-length-11362-cov-8.069426_pt1 | contig 11362 bp, 10 predicted proteins | sample MGYA00244058_ERZ653438 | MGnify/ENA primary metagenome ERZ653438 (study PRJEB26926, sample SAMN06165026) | human gut metagenome | biome: ENVO:00009003; feature: ENVO:2100002; material: ENVO:00002003... | reverse complement strand
AGTACGGTCTCGTGGGCTCGGAGATGTGTATAAGAGACAGGTATATGTATATGTATATGTTATATATGTGTATATTATATATGTGTATATTATATATGTGTATGTTATATATGTGCATATTATTTATATATGCATATTGTGTCTGTATATTTTTTATGATTGGCTGATTAAAGTATAGAAATGCATATAAAATATATCTTCAACGCAAACTTATGATTAGGAAAGGGACAATATGAATCAGGAAAAGGTTATAGTTATTGACTTTGGCGGACAGTACAACCAGTTAGTTGCACGTCGTGTCCGTGAATGTAACGTATATTGTGAGATATATTCTTACAAAACACCTCTTGAGCAGATTAAGGCGATGAACCCTAAAGGAATTATCCTTACAGGTGGTCCGAATAGCTGCTATGAAGAAGGTTCACCTACTTGTACTAAAGAGCTTTTTGAACTTGGTGTTCCAGTGCTTGGATTATGTTATGGTGCTCAGCTTATGCAGCACGTTCTTGGCGGCAAGGTTGAGAAAGCTCCAGTAAGAGAGTATGGAAAGACAGAGACATTTGTTGATAAGAGCAGTGCTTTATTTGGAGATGTTTCAGAAAAGACTATCGTGTGGATGAGCCATTTTGACTACATTTCACAGGTTGCTCCAGGATTTAAGATAATTGCACATACAGCAGACTGTCCAGTGGCAGCAGCAGAGTGTTCAGAAAAGAACCTCTATGCAATCCAGTTCCATCCAGAAGTTCTTCATACACAGGAAGGTACTAAGATGCTTCACAACTTTGTGCGTGGAGTATGCGGATGTGCTGGAACCTGGAAAATGGATGCATTTGTAGAGAATACTATTAAGGAAATACGTGAAAAGGTTGGCGATGGTAAAGTATTACTTGCACTTTCTGGTGGAGTTGATTCATCAGTGGCAGCAGGTCTTCTTTCAAGAGCTATCGGAAAGCAGCTTACATGCGTATTCGTAGACCATGGTCTTCTTCGTAAGAACGAGGGCGATGAGGTTGAAAGCGTATTCGGTCCAGAAGGACAGTTTGACCTTAACTTTATAAGGGTAAATGCACAGGAAAGATATTACTCTAAGCTTGCAGGTGTTACTGAACCAGAGGCTAAGAGAAAGATAATCGGTGAAGAGTTCATTCGTGTGTTTGAGGAAGAAGCCAAGAAGATTGGTGCAGTTGACTTCCTTGCACAGGGAACTATATATCCAGACGTTGTAGAGAGTGGACTTGGCGGTGAATCAGCGGTAATCAAGTCACATCACAATGTAGGAGGTCTTCCAGATTTCGTTGATTTCAAGGAGATTATTGAGCCACTCCGTGACTTATTCAAGGATGAAGTACGTAAGGCTGGTCTTGAACTTGGCATACCAGAACATCTTGTGTTCCGTCAGCCATTCCCAGGTCCAGGACTTGGAATAAGAATTATCGGCGAAGTAACAGGCGACAAGGTTCGTATCGTACAGGATGCCGATTACATCTACCGTGAAGAAGTAGACAAGGCAGTAGAAGCCTACAAGAAAGAAAATGGCAAGGCACCAGCCTGGATGCCAAACCAGTACTTTGCAGCCCTCACTAATATGCGTTCAGTTGGTGTTATGGGTGATGAAAGAACTTATGACTACGCAGTTGCACTTCGTGCAGTCAATACAATTGACTTTATGACAGCCGAAAGTGCCGAGATACCATTTGAGGTACTCCAGACAGTTATGAGTAGAATTATAAACGAGGTGCGTGGGGTTAATAGGGTATTCTATGACCTGACTAGTAAGCCACCGGGAACGATTGAATTTGAATAATCCACACAATCATAAGAATCCAGTATTTATGCGGGTTTCAAACAAATTTGCTTAGTGATTGGCAACAAAATGGCAACATTTTGTGATTATTCAAGAGATAAAAATTTTATTTCATAACGTATATAAAGAAACCTTACTGATTTTCAGATGTAAAAAACTGAATATCGGTAAGGTTTTTCTATTTTCTTCTTTTATTTTTCTTTTTTAGTCAATTCTTTTACGAGGTAATCACTCAGTTCCTGAGATGGTACCTTGGCACGTTTCTGGTAAGTATCCAGTTCTGGGTACTTATATCTCCATTTATCATATTCTTCCTTGCTGATTTCACCGTTTTCCAGCTTGTCAGATTGTTCCATCCATGCACGAAACATTTCATCGACAGATGAGCCGGGAGCAGATATGGAAGAGTCAAGGCAGAGATGAGGTTGTCCATCTACATTTTTTACCTTCAGACCATACATATCTTCCAGTGCAAATAGTGTATGCATCAGACCTATGTGAGTATCAATATCTGGAACTGTTAAGGCATGAGTATTGATATCAAAGATCTGAGACATTTGTTTTACAAGATCAATCTTAGGAACTCTGGCTTCAGATTCATACTGAGCCATGCGGACATCTGAGGTTTTTCCCATGAATCCCAGTTGTTCTCCGAGTTGCTTTTGTGTCATGCCTTTGCGGTTGCGAAAAAATTTGATACGTTGTCCGATTGCCATTCTTGTTTGCCTCCTTATAGTGGTCATTCGTGTTGCCGTAATTAATTGTGATAGAAAATAAAACAATTCTGTTTAGGTTCAGTATAGCATGAGCAATTTTGGATAGCAAGAAGAACTTAAACAAAAAAATTTAATGTCCTCATAAAATCGCTTGACTTAAATTAAAATGTTTAGTATCATGCAAATGTAGTAACTTAAACAAAATGCGTTAAGATAGAAAGGAGAGATGAGATGTGACGAACAGAACTTTTATGACAGTAGAAGAAGTTGCAGCGGAACTGGGAGTTTCCAAGTCTTATGCTTATAAGATTGTCAAACAGTTAAATGATGAATTACAGAAGCTGGGTTATCTTACGGTAGCTGGCAGAGTAAACACCAATTATTTCCGCAAAAAAGTATGTTACAGCGAAGTGTAAGAGAGAGGAGAATTTGTATGAGTATTTACAAAGATAATGTCACTGGGAAGTGGCGAGTGGTTTATCGGTATACCGACTGGACAGGGAAAACGAAACAGACTTCAAAACGAGGATTTCCTACGAAGCGAGAAGCGCAGATGTGGGAACACGAACAAATGTTAAAGCATGATGCAAAACTGGATATGACTTTCGCAAGTTTTTATGAAATCTATGTAGAAGATAAAAAGGAACGAATCCGGGATAACACATGGGGAACTAAGAATAATATTGCCAGAACAAAAATTCTTCCATACTTTGGGGAGAGAAAGATTGCAGAAATTGAACCAAAAGATGTGATTGCATGGCAGAATCATTTGCTTGCATTTAAGAGAGCGAATGGAAAAGGGTATTCTGCTTCATATCTGCGGAAAATCCACAGCCAGTTAAGTGCCATTTTCAATCATGCAGTTGATTTTTATCATTTGCCTTCTAATCCGGCACAGAAAGCTGGAAATATAGCAATAGAGGAATATAAGGAAATGTTGTTCTGGACGAAAGAAGAGTATTTGAAATTTGCAGATGTGATGATGGATAAACCAGTTTCTTACTACGCTTTTGAAATGCTTTACTGGTGTGGTATCCGTGAAGGAGAGTTGCTTGCCCTGACACCAGCGGATTTTGACTTTACAACGCATACACTGCGAATTAACAAATCATATCAAAGATTAAACCGGGAAGATGTGATTACCCCACCAAAGACATTTAAAAGTAACAGATTTATCAAGATGCCACAATTTATATGTGATGAGATGCAGGATTATATGGAAATGCTTTACGGTCTGAAGGAAGACGAAAGAATTTTCACAATTTCCAAATCTTATCTGCATCATGAAATGAACAGAGGATCAAAGGTGTCTGGGGTGAAGCGAATCCGTGTGCATGATTTGAGACATTCCCATGTATCGTTATTGATCAATATGGGATTTACGGTATTAGCAATTGCAGATCGAATGGGACATGAGAGCATTGATATCACTTACCGATATGCACATCTGTTTCCAAGTGAGCAGACACAGATGGCAGAACAGTTGGATATTGAAAGGATGGAAAAATTAAATGGAGAAAAATCTGGACAGTAAAGGAAGATGGAGAAACAAAATCGTAGCATTCCGGGTATCACCGGAAGAAGCAGAGCAGATTGATGCATGTGTCCGATTGTCAGGACTTAGCAAGCAGGACTATATCACAAAACGATTAACTGATCGGCAAATTGTGGTACAGGGAAATCCAAGAGTGTATAAAGCATTGCGAAATCAGATGGCAGAGATTTATGAAGAATTGAAACATCTGGAAAAATGCAGTGAGGAAAACGAAGAGTTGCTGAGTACCCTGAGATTGGTCGCAGAGACATTGTATGGATTGAAAGGGGAAAATGAATGACAGCAAAAGAAAAAATGACTGCTCCGATTGCATCTGTTGGCGCAGATGTGGAACAGCCATTAAGTAATAAATTAACCAACCAAAGTATAGCAGATTTGCCCGGTAAGGGCAATCTGCAAGCCACAAATAATGCGGAAAATACAGCAAAATCAGCAAATAAAAAGAATCCAGATGATCTGGAAACAGTTTCCATGATGGAATTATACGACACCGCATATCCACCAAAACTGCCGATTATAGATAGACTTCTGTATAACGGAACTTACCTGTTTGTTGGTTCGCCGAAAATTGGAAAATCATTCTTTATGGCACAGATCGGGTATCACATCAGTAAAGGACTTCCATTGTGGGGATTTTCAGTCAGACAGGGAACGGTTCTTTATCTGGCACTGGAAGATGATTATGCAAGATTGCAGAAGCGATTATCACAGATGTTTGGAATGGAAGGTAGTGAAAATTTTTATTTTGCTACAAAATCCAAATCGCTCAATGACGGACTGGAAAGACAGCTTGTAACGTTTGTGACAGAGCATAAAGATGCAAGGCTGATTATCATTGATACTCTTCAGAAGGTTCGAGAGGTCGGTGGAGATAAATTCAGTTATGCCAGCGATTACGAGATTGTAACAAAGCTGAAAGCATTCAGTGATAAATATGGTATCTGTTTTCTGGTTGTGCATCATACAAGGAAAATGGAATCTTCAGATAGTTTTGATATGATTTCTGGCACGAATGGTCTGCTTGGAGCTGCGGATGGAGCATTCGTCATGCAGAAAGAAAAAAGGACAGATAATAAGGCAGTTCTGGAAGTGGCAGGGCGTGACCAGCAGGACCAGAAACTGTGGTTAAACTTTAATCGGGAGAGATGTGTCTGGGAACTTACCAAGACAGAAACAGAACTTTGGAAAGAACCAGAAGATCCAGTGTTGGAAAAAATCAAAGAACTTGTAACAGAAACTACGCCAGAGTGGGCAGGAACAGCAACAGAGCTTGTGGAAGTATTGCAGGTGGAAATGCAGCCGAACGCATTATCACGAAAATTAAATGTCAGCCTGGAACGTCTGATTCTGGAATATGGAATCCAGTATAAAACAGAACGAGGACACGATGGAAGAAAAATTAGATTAACCTTTGTCGGAAAACAAGCGTGACGATATGTGACGGTTGTGACGGTATTTTATATAGCGTGTCGGTAGTGAAAATATCGTCACTATCGTCACGACCGTCACGGAAAGGAGAAACATGGAAAGAAAATCACAGGTGCAGATACCAAAAGATTTATTACTGGCATTGTTCCAGTATCATCTTGCCGGGAATGAGGAATATCTGCCGGAGATAGAAAAAGCATTGATGGAAAAATTAGACAGTATGGTAAAACGTCAGTTATATACAACATTCAAAACAGCACCAACCGAGGAAGAACGGGAAAAGGCAAGACAAGAGTATTTGGACAAGTGTGGAATGCATGAGAACTTTCGTTGGTAAAGATTCTGCTTGATGACCTTATGACAGGAGCGTGCCACGCACCTGTAAATAGCAGACAAAGAGAAGGTTTGTAAGGTGTAGCCGGTAGTTGATTGGCGAAGAAAAAACTTTTCAAAAGGGGGCCCTGATTCAGGGCGTCCCTGCGGAAATGATAAATGAAGGGAGAATGACACCATGAGAGAAGGAAGATTAGGTTACAACAGTTATAACAAAAGATATGGATTATTGTCATCAGACTTATGGATTGATACGGGATTTCACTGTGGAGAATGTCTGGAAGTTCTAGTTGATGATCAGTGGGTAAAGACACGAATGGAAATGAATCTGGCGAGAGAATGGTATTTGGTTGGAACACCGTATTGCGGAGATCTGGAGTATGTACGGGCAAGGATACCGGAATAAAGCAGACAGGAAGAGTAATAGTCGGTTTGTTGTTAGTGAAAAAATAAGCCCGGATACGGGCAGAAAAAGAGGGCGGATATGCCCAAAATAAAAAACTAAAGACAAGTTATGGCATAAGCAAGTAGTATCTCACAAAGCCCTCGGCGTTTGAGAGCGAAATACACCCATCGCACAAATCAAAGATTTGTACTCAGGATATTTCGCCCTGCCGGGAGCTATTTGTGCCGGAAACGGCAGTTAGTTCGTAAACGGATGCCAATGCATCCACTCACAAATAATATGGCAGAAGTTACTTTGCCGAAGACAAGGAGGGAATGCCTATCGGAAGAAATTCATTTATTCAAATGACAAAACTAAGCAATGTAAAAGGCAGGATCACTTATATATCCAGTCATGCAAAACAGGAAAACCTCTATGCAGTTTATGAAACCACAGAACGGAAATTCTGGCGGGAACTTGCAAAATGTAATCAGGAAGAATTTGCAAAAAGCGGAACAAAAGGAAAATGTATTGAAGCAAGAGAATTAATCATTGCTTTGCCAGAGAGTTTTACAGAGTATCAGCCGGATAGATTGCTACAGCTTTTTACAAATCATTTTAAACAGAATTATGGAACAGAGTGTATTGCTGCTTTGCACCACAATAAAAGAAAAACAAATTATCACATTCATCTGATTTTTGCAGAACGGAAACTACTGGATGAACCAATCATTAAGATTGCCAGCAGAAATATGTTTTATGATGAAAATGGAAAACATGTCCGAACCAAGAAAGAGATATTAGGAGAAGATGGCGAGATCCGAGAAGGCTGCAGTATTGTGAAGAAAGGAGAAGTCTATGAGAAGAAGCTGTTTACTGCGAAAGATGAACGCTTCAAGTGCAATTCATTTCTGGATGAGGTAAAGCATTCCTATACAGATTTAATCAATATTTATGTGCAGGACGAGAAACAGAAACTACAGGTATTTGAGCGTGGCAGTGTTTATCTCGCAACAAAGAAAATCGGAAAAAATAATCCGAAGGCACAGGAAATAGAAGCGGATAATCAAAAACGCCGGGAATGGAACAGAGCTGTTGATATGGCATTGATTAGTGGAGTGCCGGAACCGAAGATAATGGAAGTGAAGCGGAAAGAAATCACGGAGCCAATCAGGGAATCAATTGCCCGGCGTGGAAACAGACCACGATTATTTTCCAGAGTTGTAACAGTGGCTGTTGAGGCATTGGAGTTTTTGATAGCAAGTGTGCTTTTTAAGAAACCAAGGGAAGTGCCAAAACAGACAGAGCAAACGGAAGCAGAACACCCAGAGCATGTTGCTGAAAATAGCACGGCAGCAGTCAAGACAACAAAAGAAGAAAAGGCAGAACCGGAACAACCTAAAATGACGAGGCTTGCATCAAAGTATCCGAAACTATTTAAAGTGAATAAAGAACTGGAAGATCAAAACGGTGCAATTCAACAGAAACAAAAACAGCTTTCTGTAAAGAAGAAAGAACTGTCAGAAGTCACGGGATGGTTTAAAGGAAGAAAGAAAAAAGAATTGCAGAAAGAAATTGATGAACTGAAAAGCCAGATCAGAGATATGAAAGATTATCTTCCAATGATTGTACAGAAAATCGGATATAGAAGTGTACAGGAATTTTTAAAAGATTTTAAAGTTTCTAAAATTGAATATAACCAGTATCGGACTGCACTAGAAAAATGGAAGAAAGAAACGGGCAAAGAGCCAGTAGCACATGGTATTAGAGCAAAGCTAGCAGAAAAGAAACAAGAAATACAGAATGAACAGAAAAATAAACATCATACCCGTAGTCAGAACAAAGATCGGGGAGCAAGATAGGAGGACAATCATGGAGAAACACATTATGGGAGAAAATAGAATCAGTTATACTTTAGGAGAGGACGGTCTGTATTATCCAGACCTGTACCTTCCGGAAGAAACAGAGTATCCGATTGGAAAGTATGGAATGCTGAGAAAGTCATATTTGCAGGAGCATCGGAAAGGATTATATCTGGAACTGATACTTGCTGGGAAGTTAAATGAGCATCTGCATCAGATTGATGAGGATTGTAATCAGATGATGGACAGACTGGTAGAGCAGATGAAAGAACGGCAGGAAGTGACGGAAGAACTGAAGCGGCAGGATCAGATGGCATGGGTTGGGAGAATGAATAATATTCGGGCTTGTGCGGAGGAGATGATATTGAAAGAAATTGTGTGTGAATAAAGAATTTGGGTGGTAATATTTACCACTCTTTTTCTTGGGTATTTGTAAAAATTCAATGGAGTAATTAAGCTAAATGTGGTAAAATTTAGATAAAATTATATCAATGAAAAGCCTATTTAATAGGGGTGTATAATTACGAAAATTCATTGAGTGAGTGTTGGAATGTAAATAAGATAATTAATTTGGAGGGACAAAAGATGTATAGATATTTTCTGGGAGCATTTGGTAATAAGAGTTTTATCCGTCCTCAATACGAGATTATGGAAGATGGCAAATTAAGAGGAATTGAAGATAGGTGGGGAGAATTTCCAAATGGTGGAACAGTTTCACTTACTGGTATATCTGATAGTGATACAGAAAGTATAAAAAATAGATTATTACAATTTAAGATTGATTTTAATAGAGATTTACATCCGGGGTATGCACCTTATACTGATAATAGTAATAAATATCAGATTCCTTTCAATGCAATAGATGATTTTGATAAGGATGAAGTTGTTGAAATTATAGATATTGATTATGCAATTGAGGATTTTATAAACGACAAAACAAAAAGAACTATCAGGATTAAGCATCGACCTAATAAACAGATTCTTTTGAGATATGCACAGGATTGTTATGGACCATTCGAATTTATGATTTCTGATATCGAAGATTCATATGGCGATGAATCATATTATACTATTAAAGTATTTGTAAATAGTGGAACTATAAATAGATATAGAAATTCAGATATAGAAAAAATTATTATGGATGGATACTTTTCAATCAGACGAAATGATCGCATAGAATTTATCTATAATATTAGTGATTTAAAAGCTATTGAGCCTGAAGAAAAAATAGAGTATATTGACAATGAAGAACTTGCTGACTTTTTTAAAACTCTTTTAAATAAATCATCAGAAATCGATAATTTGGCTGGAATACGAGAACAGTTTTTGGAATTGGCAGATTCTTTTTCTGAAGAAGGTCAATTAACGGATAACAGAATAAAAAGAATATGTGAGTTATTACAGACGTCAGTAGATTTAAGTGATTATAAGGTACGTTTAACGGAAGAATATTTTAAAAACAACCCTAATGCAAAATCAGATAAAGAAGAGTATTTAAGAACACATGAAGAATTATTAACCAATGTTGTTCGTGAAGATGTTCATTACGAAGAAAAGAAAAAAGAAATTTTAAGCGAGTTAAATATTTTAGAAAAGAAAAGAGAAGAGCTCGTAACAGAAATAGAGGAAGGAAATCAAAAATTAAGTGATAAACAGGCTGAATTGGAAAAACTTGGAGAACAAGCGATTGAGCAGAAAAAACAAGAAATAGAAAGTTTAGTATCAGAAAATAGAAAAGAATTAGAAGATGTACAAATTGCAATTGAAAAGGCAAAAAAAGAAGCAAAACAGTTTGAAGCAGATAGAGATACATGGAAAAGGGCTTGTGATTCTATAAAAGATGAATATAGAACGGTATCCAATGATTTAAATACTAAAATTATTGAATGGGCTGCAAATAATCGAACTTCAGAAATAACTAAATTATTAGTTTCACAATTGGAAATGCCAGAAGAAACAGTAGAAGAAAATGTTTTAAGTAGAATGGTTAATTTAAAAAAGGATGTGGATGCCGATGAAATAGTAGCCATTCTTTGTAAAAAATTTGAAGAAGCGGGGCGTGTAATTAGTAAAGATGATGCTTACAATTATTTGATAAGTATAGTACAAAATTATATAACTGTTTTTGCAGGTGAACCGGGAACTGGAAAAACTTCATTGTGTAAATTGTTAGCTAAAGCACTTGGATTATATGATTCTAGATTTGCAGAAATCCTTGTTGAAAGAGGCTGGACTTCTTCAAAAGATTTAGTGGGGTATTATAATCCATTAACTAAAGAGATAGAAAGTACTCAACCGAGATTTTCAGAGTGTATGAAAAAATTGAATGAGGAAAATGCGAATAACATAGTTGAAGCACCTTATCTTGTGTTGCTTGATGAAGCTAATTTAAGCCCAATAGAATTTTATTGGTCTAATTTTAATTATTATTGTGATGATCCTACACATCAAGTTGTTTCATATTCAAATGGGGAAAAATATGAATTTGGTTCAGAGTTAAAATTTCTTGCAACTATTAATTATGATCAAACAACTGCGGATCTTTCACCAAGATTTCTTGATCGAGCATGGGTTATATCTATGAATCCAGTTTCTGTAGATGTTATTGTCTCAGGGTTGATGGATGATTCGGTTGTTGAGAATAATAGTGAAGTAATTTCGTTGGAAACATTAAACAATATCTTTGATTGGCATAACGTCAAGGATAAAAAAATGAATCAGATTACAAAGACTAGATTAGATAGAATAATTGATAAGATGAAAGAAGGTGGACATACAATAAGTGCAAGAAGTATTCACTTAATAAGCCATTATTATCTGGTTGCTGAAATGTTTATGTCATCAAAAGAAGTTGCGCTTGATTATGCTATATCCCAGAAAATACTTCCTTGTATTAACGGAAATGGAAAACAGTATAAAGAGTTTTTGAATGGGTTAATGACTATTTGCAAAGAAAATCAATTAAATAAAAGTGCAAGTATTGTTTCTAAAATCCTCGAAAAATCAGAGCATGAATTTTATAGTTTCTTTAGTTTATAAAATAAAGGGGATGTCAACATGAAGTTATGCATAGTTAAGCCAGATGGTACTGTTGCAGAAATCTTGTTGCGTGATCGTCAACCATCTTTCGAAGCATTTAATAATGAACAATTATTTTTTGAAAATTATCAATACAAATTTATTTTGCGTGAAATAGAAGAGTATGAGAATGTAGAGATATTTGTGGGAGACTATTCAGTACCTATACTGTCTCTTATACACATCTGACGCTGCCGA
>ENA-OYXY01001081-OYXY01001081.1-human-gut-metagenome-genome-assembly--contig:-NODE-1081-length-11408-cov-4.237911_pt1 | contig 11408 bp, 8 predicted proteins | sample MGYA00244058_ERZ653438 | MGnify/ENA primary metagenome ERZ653438 (study PRJEB26926, sample SAMN06165026) | human gut metagenome | biome: ENVO:00009003; feature: ENVO:2100002; material: ENVO:00002003... | reverse complement strand
AGATCTAGTACGGTCTCGTGGGCTCGGAGATGTGTATAAGAGACAGGTACATCTTCATCTCAAAATCCGCCACGTCCGACGGGCAGATCAGAATCAGTCCGTCGCTGCCGACCCCGTAATGGCGGCGGCTCATCTGTTTCGCCAGCTCTGACGGGTTCTCCACATGCTCCTCAAAGCAGTTGACATACACATAGTCATTGCCGATGCCCTGCATCTTTGTGAATCGCATTCGTCCCCGACCTCCCTGTTCTGTGATGTTCCCTATTATATCGGATTTTTCCCGGTTCGTAAAGGGATTCATGGAAAAAAGCCGGAAAAAGCGCAGTGGTCGATTATCGCCCAGCGCGTACAATGGGCTTTCTGTCAAAAAAAGTGCGATTTTTTCTCATTTCCCTATTGACAACGTTTCCGGTCTGTGGTATGATACAGACAGTTGGAAACGGTACCGACACCGTTTCCTATCAATGACCGCCATTGGAAGCAGGAAGGAGCGCTGCGGTTGAAAATCTACACCATCCGCGATATTGCGCGACTTTCCGGCGTCAGTGTCACGACCGTTTCCCGCGTGCTGAATCACCGACCGGATGTGAATCCGCAGACACGCGAAAAGGTTGAGCAGGTCATGGCAGAATGTCATTTTGTCGGCAACGCCAACGCGCGCAGTCTCAAGCAGGCGGATACGGAAACCATCGCGCTGATTCTGCGCGGCAGAGAAAACCCGTTCCTGAATTCGCTTGCAGAGGCGATGCTTCAATACACGCACGGTCTGACCCCCGCCTTTCTGACCGAGTTCATCGACGAGAAAGCGGACGAATTCCAAACCGCCGTGCAGCTCTGGCACGAGAAGCGCGTCAAAGGTTTCATCTTTGTGGGCAGCCGCATCGACGAGCGCGCACAGGTGCTGGAGGGAATGGATTTGCCCATGGTCTTCGCAACCGTCAACGCAGACAAAACTGCGCTTCCCCGCGCTGCCAGCGTCTTTATCGACGACCGGCGCATGGGCTACGAAGCCATGCGGGTGCTGCTGAACGCGGGGCATCGGAAAATCGCCGTTTTCGGCGGTGCACGCGTCGGCGACGACTCCTTCGCGCTCCGTTACGCGGGCGCTATGGCAGCCATGCAGGAGGCAGGCGTGCCGTTTGAGGATAAGCGTTTCATCGAGACGCGCTTTTCGCTCAAGGGCGCTTACGACACTACACGCGCCTTTTTCGCCACGCAAAGCGACACCACCGCCGTCTTCTGCATGTCCGACACCGTCGCAATGGGCGTCATCCGCGCTCTGACGGACATGGGGCGGCGCGTTCCGGAGGATGTGGGCGTCATCGGCTTTGACGGCATCGAGATGAGCAAATTCTTCGTGCCGCGGATAACGACCATCGAGCAGCCCATCGACGAAATCGCCCGCGAGAGCGTCCGCGTTCTGATGGACATGCTGGAAAACGGACGGCCGCCGCGCCACATCGTCGTTCCTGCGAAGGTGCAAATGCGCGAATCCGTCTGACAAGGACATAGCAGACCACTTTTGCGGTCATACTGCATTCGGTATTCTCAGCGAAAAGCTGTGTGATACATAAAACTGTCATCCGCGCGACGGAAAGCCGTGTGAGATAGAAAAGAGGAGGTACTTCCCTATGAAAAAGCTGCTGGCAATGGTTCTGGCTGCTGTAATGGTGCTGTCTCTGTGCAGCTGCGCGACCGCTGAGGAGACGGTTGCCCTGCGTGTGTGGGTTGGCGATAACGCCGACCTGCCGTGGATCAACAGCGTGATTGAGAACTTCAAGGCTGCGCATCCTGAAAAGACCTACGACATCTCCGTGGATATTCAGGCCGAGGGCGACTGCTCCAAGCGCGTCCTGAACGACACCGAGGCTGCTGCGGACGTGTTCACCTTCGCGGACGACCAGTTCAACTCCCTGATGAACGCCGAGGCGCTTCAGCAGGTCATGGTTGATGCGGACGAAATCATCGCGGCGAACGGCGGCGCGGACGCGGGCGCTGTGCAGGCGTCCACCGGTGCGGACGGCAACCTCTACGCCTATCCGGCAACTGCCGACAACGGCTACTTCATGTTCTACAATAAGGAATACTTCACCGAGGAAGACGTGCAGACGCTGGACGGCATGCTGGCGAAGGCTGCCGCTGCCGGCAAGTACGTCGGCTTCCCGATGAGCGACCCATGGTATCTGTACTCCTTCTTCCAGGGCGCTGGTCTGGACATGCACGTCACCGAGGACGGCGTGACCAACACCTGCAACTGGAACGCGACCGACACTGAAATCACGGGCGTGCAGGTTGTGGAAGCTCTGCTGGCCATCACCTCCAACCCCGGTTTCCGTGAAGCGAACTCCGACCCCTTCGTGGCGGGCGTTAAGGACGGCTCCATCATCGCCGGCGTCTCCGGCACCTGGAACGCGAACGTCGCTCAGGAAGCGTGGGGCGAAAACTACGCGGCCTGCAAGCTGCCCACCTACACCGTCGCGGGCAAGCAGGTGCAGATGGCTTCCTTCGCTGGCTTCAAGCTGGTTGGCGTGAACCCCTACTCCCAGAATGTGGGCGACGCGATGCTGTTCGCGGAATTCATGACCAACGAAGAAAACCAGATTTCCCGCTTTGAAATCCGTGGTCAGGGCCCGTCCAACGTGAATGCTGCCGCTTCCGAAAAGGTGCAGGCTGCTCCCGCGATTGCCGCACTGGCTGCTCAGTCCGCCTTCTCCACCGTGCAGCGCGTTGGCAACAAGTACTGGGATCCCGCCGCTGCGCTGGGTAAGATTCTGGTCAACGGCAATCCTGACGGCATCGAGCTCCAGACCCTGCTGGACAACGCTGTGGCGGGCATCACCGCTGCCGGCGATATGTAATCCGGCTCTGTAGAATCCTCTCAGCCGCTCCGCTTCTTCATTTCAGTTGAGCGGAGCGGCTCTTTTTCTTCCCTGCAAAACACAAGTAAGGAGCGCGGATGCTATGAGTCAGACCAAGGCCAGAAAAAAGCCGGGCGTCGTTCGGTTCTTTGAAGGCATCGCAGAATTTTTCACCAGTACCGTCAAAGCCTTTGTCGAGGGCGATATTTTCGTCAAGCTGTCTGCGCTTCTGTGCGGTACAAGCTGCTTTGCGCGCAAGCAGTACTTGAAGGGCTTCTTCATCTGCTTGATTCAGGCAGCCATCATGCTTGTTTTCCCGACCTTCTTCTTCCCCTACATGAGCAAGCTGTCCACCCTGGGCACGGTACAGCAGAAGCGCGTTTTCAATCCGGAGACGATGAAGAACGAGTTCAACGACTACGATAACTCCTTCCTCATCCTGCTCTTCGGCGTTCTGGGCGTTGTGCTGCTGATTACGACGGTCATCCTGTGGATGCGCAACCTGCGCAACGCACGCGAGGTGGAGCTCACCGCCAAGAGCGGCAAGCACGTCAACACCTTCCGCGACGACCTGAACGACGCGCTGGACAGGAAGTTCCACCGCACGCTGCTGACGCTGCCGGTGCTGGGCGTGGTGCTGTTCACCATCATCCCGCTGATTGTCATGATTCTCATCGGCTTCACGAATTATGACCGCAACCACCTGCCCCCGTCGAAGCTGTTCACCTGGGTTGGGCTGGATAACTTCACCAGACTCACCGCCCTGACCGCGGACAGCTCGTTCGGCTATGCGTTCACTCGCGTACTGGTGTGGACGCTCGTCTGGGCAGTGCTGGCGACGTTCACCTGCTATATCGGCGGCATCCTGATGGCGATGTTCATCAACAACCGCAACACGAAGGGCAAGAAGTTCTGGCGTACCTGCTTCATGGTCGCGATGGCTGTTCCGCAGTTTGTTTCCCTGCTGCTGGTTCGCAACTTCTTCGCTGACCTTGGCATCGTCAACACCATCTGCAAGAACATCGGTCTGACTGACTGGCTCTACTCCATCGGCGCAATTCCGACAGCGAACTTCATCCCGTTCCTTACCCACCCCGCTTGGGCGCGCCCGATGATTATCCTCATCAACATCTGGGTCGGCATCCCCTATCAGATGCTGATTGCGACCGGCATCCTGATGAACATCCCGACGGAGCTGATTGAGGCGGCGAAGATTGACGGCGCGAACGCGTGGCAGTCATTCAAGTCCATCACCATGCCGTACATTCTCTTCATCACAGGGCCTTCGCTGGTCAACTCGCTGGTGGCAAACATCAATAACTTCAACGTCATCTGGCTGCTCAGCCGCGACGTGTACACCACGTCCGACCAGCTGATGGCAAACGCGAACGCGAACGAAGTTGACCTGCTGGTGACGTGGCTGTACCGCCTGACGCAGGATCAGAGCAACTACAAGATGGCGTCGGTCATCGGCATTCTGGTCTTCGTGGTCTGCGCGATTCTGACGCTGGTCGCCTTCAGCCGCATGATTAAGGGCGATAAGGAGGAGAGCTTCCAGTGAGTACGACGAAATATGACCATCTGCCGGAGCAGGAGAAGCACGCGGCATTGGCGCGCGAGGAAGCCGCCATCAAAGCCGAGGCGCTCCGTTATCACGACAAACACCGCATGACACCCGCGAAGGCTGCCAAGCTAACGGCTCGCCACGTTGTGCTGGCGCTGCTTGCCGCCTTCTGGCTGATTCCGATTCTGTGGCTGGTTGTCACATCCTTCGGCGTGGACAAGGGGCCGAACCTCTCGACGTTCTTCCCCAAGGCGTACACGCTTGACCATTACAAGGCGCTGCTTTCGCCCGACTCAGTCAACCAGTTCCCGCAGTGGATGCTCAACACGTTCATCGTTGCCTGCTTCACCTGCGTGATTTCGACGCTGTTCGTGCTGTGGTGGCGTACGCGATGTCGTGTATGCGCTTCAAGGCGCGCAAGCCGCTGATGAACATCGCTATCATCCTGAACCTCTTCCCCGGCTTCCTGAGCATGATCGCGGTTTACTTCATCATGAAGCAGTTTGGGCTGACCGGCACGCTTACGGGCTTGATTATCGTGTACAGCGCAGGTTCGGGCATGGGCTACCTGATTGCGAAGGGCTTCTTCGACACGGTGAGCAAGTCCCTGCGTGAATCGGCGTATCTGGAGGGCGCGAATGAGTTCACCGTTTTCTGGAAAATCATTCTGCCGCTGTCCAAGCCGATTATCGTCTACACGGTTATCAACTCTTTCCTCGCGCCGTGGATGGACTTCGTGTTTGCTGACCTGATGATGACCAGCGGCACGGCGGCCAACAAGACCGTCGCGCTGGGACTTTTCACGATGGTGAACAAGGTGAACCGCAACAACTACTTCGCGCAGTTCTGCGCCGGCGGCGTGATTGTCTCCATTCCGATTTCCATTCTCTTCGTCATCATGCAGAAGTTCTACGTCGAAGGCATCACGGGCGGTTCGGTGAAGGGCTAAGCAAGGGGCAATTGCCCCTTGACCCTTTCTCGCGATTGAGTTGGTTGCATCTGCATACAACTTCCGCGTGTTTATCTGTGCATTGCAAGGAGGAGCCTTATGCGCAAGTTTCTTTCGGTTATCCTGTCTCTGCTGCTCATGGGGCTTCTCCCTGCCGCATCCGCAGAAGAACCCGCTCTCGGCGTGACCTACGAAATCTTCGTCGCGTCCTTTCAGGATTCCAATGGGGACGGCGTCGGGGATTTGCAGGGTGTGATCGACAGGCTGGATTATTTGCAGTCGCTGGGCGTTCGGCAGATTTGGCTCATGCCCATCCACCCCTCCCCCAGCTATCACAAGTACGATGTGCTGGATTACTACGCCGTTGACCCGTCTTACGGCACGCTTGATGACTTCGACCGCCTGACCGCCGCCTGCAAGGAGCGCGGCATCCGCGTCATCCTTGATTTGGTGCTGAACCACTCGTCAAGTTCGCATCCGTGGTTCCTCGCGGCGTGCGACGACAAGTTCTTCTCCCGCACGGGCGAAACGACCGACTGGTACGTCTTCTACCCGGAGGAAGGGAACGCGCGGCACAAAATCAGCGGCTGCTCGTGGTGGTATGAAGGGCAGTTCGGCAGCCACATGCCGGATTTCAACCTTGACAGCGAATCGCTGCGGGCGGAGTTCGCCAAAATCATCACTTTCTGGCAGTCGCATGGCGTGGGCGGCTTCCGCCTGGATGCCGTGACCAGCTACTACACGGGTGCAAACGCCTCCACCGCTGATTTCCTGCGCTTCGTTTGTGAAACGGCGAAAGCGAACGACCCGGACTGCTACCTCGTTGGCGAAGCGTGGACGGACGAAGCAACCATTCTGACCCTCTACGAAAGCGGCATTGACAGCCTGTTCAACTTTCCCGCCTCGGACAGCACCGGGCGCTTCGTGAAAGCAGCGCTGGCGGGCAAAAGCAGCACCGTCGCCTCTGCGCAGGCGGACTGGAACGCACGAATCCGCGCCGTCTCTCCGGCTTCGGTGGACGCGCCGTTTGTGAGCAACCACGATATGGCGCGCGCACGCGGGATGCTCCGCTCCAAGGTACCGAACGAAAAAGCCGCCGCGCTGCTGTACCTGCTCATGCCGGGTGTCCCAACCGTCTACTATGGCGAAGAACTTGGCATGTCCGGCTCCGGGAGCGACGAAAACAAACGCCTGCCGATGGTGTGGTCAAGCGACGCAGCCACGCAGTGCAAAGCCCCTGCCGCTGCCGACCAAGCCCAGCGCTTGACAGACGGCGTGGCGGAGCAGGACAGCGACCCGGACAGCCTGCTGAACTGGTATCGCCAGCTGATTGCCCTGCGCAATCTCGCGCCCGAGCTGACCCGCGGCGAAATGACCGCGCTGGACGGCGGCAATGACGCAATTTGCGCCTACACTGTGACCGACGCGGACAGCACCGTCGCTATCATCAGCAATGTCAGCCAGAAAGATACGCTGACTGTCTCGCTGGATGTGCTGCGCGGTGCGGAGCTGCTGGGCGGCATCGGCGGTGCGGCATTTGCGGATGGTACGGCGAATCTGCCGCCGCTGTCGGGCATAATCGTGCGTTTACCGTAAACTTTTTCCCCGAAATCAGCAGGATTTTCGCGTTTGACAGCGAATCTTCTTCCTTGAACAAGAATGCGGGATGAAAAACCCGCATTTCTTTCCACGATTTTCGGAAACGTTTCCGATTTCTCCATTTTTCCCGAAAGGATGGACTCGACTCATGCGCAAAAGCGGTATTTTGATGCACATCTCTTCCCTGCCCGGTGCAGGCGGCATCGGCAGTCTGGGCAAGGAAGCCTATGCGTTTGCGGACTTTCTGGAAGCAAGCGGCATGAAGCTGTGGCAGGTGTTGCCGATGGGACCGACCGGCTACGGTGAATCTCCTTACCAGTCTTTCAGCGTCCACGCGGGCAATCCAATGCTGATTTCCACCGAGAAGCTGGTGGCGGATGGTCTGCTGACGCTTGACCCCGGTGAAGAATTTGTGCCCACGCAGGATGAGCGGGTGGAATTTGACCAAGTGCGCGAGAACAAGGAGAAGCTGCTGCGCAAAGCGTTCCATCAGAGCGAAAAGGGACTTCTGCCGGAGATTCGCCAATTTCTGCGCGACGAGCGCTGGGTGAGCGACTTCGCGCTGTTCACCGCCGTCAAGCAGCATTTCGGCGGCGTCATGTGGCGTCAGTGGCCAGACGAGGGCATCAAGATGCGCAGGAAGGAATCGCTGCTGCAATACCGCATGATGCTCGACGAGGATGTGCGCTACCACGTCTTCTGCCAGTTCATTTTCTTCCGCCAGTGGAAGGAATTCAAGGCATACTGCAATAGCAAGGGGATTGAGCTTTTCGGCGACATGCCGATTTACGTCGCTGAGGACAGCGCGGACACATGGACGCAGCCGGAAGTTTTTCAACTGGACAAAAACCGTGCGCCGAAGCGCGTCGCGGGTGTGCCGCCGGACTACTTCTCCGCTGATGGGCAGATGTGGGGCAATCCGCTCTACCGCTGGACGTACCTGTTCTTCCGCCGCTATGACTGGTGGGTAGAGCGGATGCGCGGCATGAGCAAGCTCTACGACATTGTGCGCGTTGACCACTTCATCGGCTTTGCGAACTACTACTCCATCCCCTACGGCGCGCCGAACGCCCGCAGCGGCAAGTGGATTGTCGGGCCGGGCAAGAAGCTGTTCCGCCGCCTGAAGAAGGAGCTGCCGAATCTGCGCGTTGTAGCGGAGGACCTCGGCGTACAGAGCGACCGTGTGCGTGAATTGCTGAAATTCGTCGGCTATCCGGGCATGAAAGTCGCGACCTTCGGCTTCGGCGGCGATGCGGACGGCAACCAGCACTTCCCCGGCAACTGGTCGGAGAACTACGTTGCCTACACCGGCACGCACGACAATGACACCACCGCTGGGTGGATTGCCACCGCCGACGAAACCACGCTCAAAGCCGCGAAGGACTACCTGCACTTTGACAGCACGGACGACGGCGTGGAAGCCTTCATCCGCTGCGTGCTGTCCTCTCCGTGCTGCATGGCGGTTGTGCCGATGCAGGATGTGCTGCATCTGGGCAGCGAAGCCCGCATGAACCTACCCGGCACCATCGGCGGCAACTGGGCATGGCGCATGAAGCCCGGCGCCGCGACGGAGGATGTCGCCCGCCATCTGCGCGAAATGAATCAGGAGTATCAGCGTATCTGATTTTGTGGAATCCCCACTATCAATCGACGAATATAAAGGAGAGAGCAACATGATGAACGCCAAGGAACTGCTTCGGCAGACCGAATCGCTGCTGCTGCAGAACGACCACATCACCCTTGCGGAAGCCTCCGCGACACAGCTGCACAATGCCCTGTCCACCGCCGCCATGAACGCGCTCACCCCCACTTGGGTCAAGTGCGAAGCGAAACGGCAGGCGCATCGGCAGGCGTACTACCTGTCGGCAGAATACCTCGTCGGCCGCATGGTGTACAACAACCTGTTCTGCCTTGGGCTGCTGGACGACGTGAAGGCGCTGCTGGCGGAAAAGGGCGTTGACATCGCGATTCTGGAAGACATTGAGGACGATGCTTTCGGCAACGGCGGTCTGGGCCGTCTGGCGGCTTGCTTCCTTGATTCCGCGGTCACGACGAACGTCCCGCTGACCGGCTACGGGCTGCGCTACCGCTACGGTCTGTTCAAGCAGACATTTGTCAACGGCTATCAGCACGAAGAGCCGGACGATTGGAGCCGCTTCGGCGACCCGTGGAGCATCCGCCGCATTGACCAAGCCGTCGTCGTGAAAATGAAGACCGGCGACGTGCTGGCTGTCCCCTACGACATGCCGATTATCGGCTATGGCGCGAAGAACATCGGCACGCTTCGCCTGTGGCAGACCGAATCCCTGCACGAAATCGACTTCACTGCCTTCAACAATCAGCATTACGCGCAGGCATCCGCCGACAAGAACAAGGCGGAGGATATCACCAAGTTCCTTTACCCCAACGACGACCGCCGCGAGGGTAAGCAGATGCGCATCAAGCAGCAGTATGTGCTGGTCAGTGCGTCCCTGCAGGATATGCTGCGCGCCTACAAGAAGCGTCACGGCGATGATTACGCGTGGTTCGCCGAGGAACACGCCGTGCAGCTGAATGACACGCACCCGGTCATGGCGATTCCGGAGCTGACCCGCCTGCTGATGGAAGATGGCTTCACGTTCGACGCGGCGTTTGAGATTGTCCGCAACGTCTTTGCGTACACGAACCACACCGTGATGCAGGAAGCGCTGGAGAAGTGGGATTTGGCGCTGCTGGCAAGCGTCTGCCCGGAACTGGTCGCCATCATCCGCAAAATCGACGCGAAGTTCAAGGCGGACATGGCTGCACGCGGTGCGGAGGTCAAGGCAACCCGCTGCATCATCTGGAACAATCAGGTGCATATGGCGCAGCTCGCCGTCTACGCAACCGTCGCCACGAACGGCGTCGCCGCGATTCATACCGAAATCCTCAAGGACGACGTGTTTGCGGACTGGTACGCGCTGTATCCGGAGCGCTTCCAGAACAAGACGAACGGCATCACGCAGCGCCGCTGGCTGGGGCTGTGCAATCCGGAACTGACCGCGCTGATTGAGAAGCACATCGGCAGCGGCTTCCTGACCGATTTGGACAAGCTGGAGGCGCTGAAGCCGCAGATCAGCGACGACCTGTGCCGCGAGTTCATCGCCGTGAAGAAGGAAAAGAAAGCGCAGCTTGCCGCCGAGATTGAGAAGCGCGAAGGCGTGAAGCTCGACCCGAACATGATTTTCGACATTCAGGTGAAGCGCCTGCATGAATACAAGCGCCAGCTGATGAACACCATGTCCATCCTGCACCTGTATTTCTGCCTGAAGGACGGTACGCTGACCGACTTCACGCCCACGGCGTTCATCTTCGGTGCGAAGGCTGCGCCGGGCTATGCGCGCGCCAAGGCGATTATCCACCTGACGAACATGGTCGCCGACATGGTGAACAACGACCCTGACACCTCTTCCCTGCTGAAGGTGGTGTTCGTGCACAACTACAACTGCTCGTGGGCGGAGAAGCTGATTCCCGCGGCGGATGTGTCCGAGCAGATTTCCACCGCCGGCACGGAAGCGTCTGGCACGGGCAACATGAAGCTGATGCTCAACGGCGCGGTCACGCTGGGAACATATGACGGCGCAAACGTCGAGATTACCGAGCAGGCAGGCCGCGAGAACGAGTACATTTTCGGTGCGGCGGTTGAAGAAATCAACGCGCTGAAGAAGAACGGCTACGACCCGCGCGCGATTTACAAGGCCGACAAGGAAATTGCGCGCGTGCTGGACACGATGGTGGACGGCACCTTCCCCGACCCGGACGGCTCCATCAAGGAGCTGGTCTCTTCCCTGCTGCTGGGCGCAAGCTGGCACAAGCCCGACCACTACTTCATCCTCCACGACTTCCACAGCTATGTGGACGCGAAACTGGCGGTCAACCGCGATTACCGCGACGAGTTGTCCTTCGCGCGCAAGTGCCTGATGAACATCGCCAGCGCAGGCATGTTCTCCTCCGACCGCACGATTGCGCAGTACGCGAAGGAGATTTGGAAGGTCTGAGTTCTTCGTTCCCTGTAAAAATTGCCCTGCGGGTTCAAACCGCAGGGTTTTTTGATGTGCTTGTTTTTGGGGAAATTCCACACTATTTCCAGATGGATTTGGAAATAGTATCAGATGTAATCTATCATCCTTCTCTTGCCCTGCGCGCGCAGCTGCTTCAGCGCTGTTCACGTAGGGCGTTTTGTTTTGCCATGCTATCCGGTCGCGCCCATCGGCACGACAATGTGCAGGTTATGGGTAATGCTGATTGGGGGGCGCGTCTGCGGACGCGCAAAGATACAACCGCTGCGCTGAAAGCGCTTCGCTGTTCAGCGCTCGTGGAGCGGAATTGTCGCGTTTGGCATAACTGGTCTAACGGTGCAGCAGTTGGGGCGTTGCCCCAAGCCCCACAAGGGGCGCCGCCCCTTGACCCTGCAATGGAC
>ENA-OYXY01001076-OYXY01001076.1-human-gut-metagenome-genome-assembly--contig:-NODE-1076-length-11454-cov-24.964558_pt1 | contig 11454 bp, 10 predicted proteins | sample MGYA00244058_ERZ653438 | MGnify/ENA primary metagenome ERZ653438 (study PRJEB26926, sample SAMN06165026) | human gut metagenome | biome: ENVO:00009003; feature: ENVO:2100002; material: ENVO:00002003... | reverse complement strand
TTTAGAATCTCAGGGTTCCTTGTTTCTTGTCGTTGTTTAATTTTCAAGGTCCATTTGCTGTTCTCCGTGATTATCGGAGGGCTTATATAATAACATAAGCTAACGAAATTGTCAAGTGCTTTTTTTCAAACTGTTTAATCAAAAACGTTGAATTATCAAGCGTTCTGTTCAATTTTGTTTCCGTGTCTCTCGCGACAGCTTTGATATAATATCACAGCGCAACCCAAAAGTCAACACTTATTTTTAAAAAAATCAAATTTTTTTCAAAACGGATTTTATCTGTCAATATTTAGTATATGTCTTTTTGTGACACACAATTTATGTGTATAAAAGTGTCACGTATGAAAACAATAATTCCGTAAGCGAGCACTTAAACAGTTAAAAGGTCGGTAAATTATTATGAAGATGAATTCTCCCGGTGCAAAATTCAAAAAGATGTTAGCCGTGTGTCTTGCCGCCGTGCTGCTTTTTGCCGTAGGCTCGATAGCGGTATACAAGCAGAGTGCAAGCCACAGCACCGAAGTGTTATCAAAAACGGGCTCTCGCGGCGAAGAGGTCAGACAGATACAAACCAAGTTGAAATCTAAGGGAATATACAGCGGATCCGTTGACGGTATTTACGGCACACTTACCAAAGACGCGGTAAAGAAGTTTCAAAAATCCGCAGGTCTTACTGCCGACGGCATTGCGGGTCCGAAAACATTGTCGGCACTCGGAATCGGTTCTGCGTCCTCGGGGCAATACAGCTCGAGCGACATATATCTGCTTGCAAAGGTGATTGCAGCCGAAGCGAGAGGCGAACCGTATATAGGTCAGGTTGCAGTAGGCGCGGTTGTTCTGAATCGCGTTCAGCACGCGTCTTTTCCGGACTCAATAGCCGGAGTAGTATATCAGCCCGGAGCATTTTCCTGCGTAAACGACAGCAACTGGAGCACAGAGCCTACGGCACAGTCAAGAAAGGCGGCTCAGGACGCAATAAACGGCTGGGATCCGTCGGGTGGTGCCATATACTACTATAATCCGGCAAAGACTTCAAATAAGTGGATACGCACAAGACCCGTTATACAGACCATAGGCGCACATGTATTTTGCAAATAAGCACGCGAGCTGCTTTTTGCACGTACAAAAAGCAGCTCATAGCCTATCCTATAAACAATTGAACCCAATACCTTACTCCGCTCACCTCATAGCAGCCGAAGCCGGCCTCCGTAAAATCCTCCGAGAGAATATTCTCTTTATGCCCGGGAGAATTCATCCACGCAGTCACCGTCGCCGAAGCAGACCGCGTACCGTAAGCAATGTTTTCACCGCATGTCATATAATTGACCGTAACCGCGGTAGAGCACATTGTGCCGTCGGGTCTTGTATGTGTTTCCTTGAAATTTCCTCGGCTCTTACCGCAGCATTTTCACACAGAGTATTGTTAAGAGCAATATCGGGTTTTCCGTTCGCGCGACGTTGCTGATTGCACAACTCGAGCATCTCGCGTTCAAACCCCTTTACGGCAGTCGGCTCAGGAACGGCTGTCGTCTTAGGCGAAGTCTCTGTCCGAGTTTTTCTTTCCTCTTGCGTAGACTTTACGGACTTTTGCGTTACCTTCGTTTTTTGAGGGTCGGCGGCCGTCGGCGTAGCATTAACCTCTGCCGTTGACTGCTTCTCAATTTCTGTTTCCGTCTCGGTTTCAAAATCCGACAGCACTTCCGTTTCCTGTGCTGCACTCGTACTTACATCTTGTGTCGAAGGCTCTGTGCCGCCGCTGTTTTCTTTTGCGCATGACGCAAGCGCAAGGCACAAAACAATTACCGTTATAATTTTTTTTATTTTTATCACCGCTTTGATTTTACCACTTTACAATATTTTATACAACAAAAAACGGGAAGTGTAAAAACACTTCCCGTTTAGCATAATATATACTGTAATGCCGATCAGCCTGCTATGGCATTGTAGAGCTGAGGTATAAACGTGCCAAGAATCGACGGCATAAACAGCGAGAATACCACAGACGTGACAAGCGTAAGCCCGACGCTCTGCAGATATGAGCCGACATACAGCACGGCGAATATCGGCGCGGCGATTATTTTCACAAAGAGATTTGACTTGCCCTTGCCGTAAATCTGCTCTTTGAGGGTAAGAGCGTCTTCTATCTGCGGGAACAGATTGGTAAGGCACGAAATACCGACCCACAGAAATAAGAAGTTCGGGAAATTCGGTACTTTTGAATCGGCGCTCATAAAAAATTCACCGAGATAGAAAATATTTACCGAGCCTGCCGCGGTCAGGATAAGACCTATCAGCAAATTGAAAAGGAACGGGAAGAAGCACACACCGAATGCGGTGCCTCTCTTTTTAATAAGCTCGTGCTCTATATGCCCGCACATCTCATTTGATCTCAAATATCTGCCGTCCTCTATCAGAACATCATACATACGGCATGAGAGATGCTCAAAAAAGCCCTGAAGGAACGTACCGACGATGGTTATATATTTTACTGTAAGATATACTGCTCTCATTCTACGTCATAAGCTCCTTTCAAAAGAATATCATCAAGCGTAACGGTACCTGCCTTGAAGCCGGTAACCTTATCGGACAGGCTGTAACCGCTGCCGTCCAAAAGCGATTCCATGCTGCTGTATGTGGCATCATCGTTTTTCAAAACAGCGCAAAGTGCCAAGGTATCTATAACCTCAAGAGAATTGCCGTTATCGTCATAAGCCTTTTTCGCCGTTTCTAAAGCCGTGTCGTAATCGTCCTTGAGGATATAGCAAAGTGCCTCCTGACGGTAAATCTCATATTTGACCGTGCAGTCATCCGGTGAAGCGTATTCTTCACATTTCGCTATTGCCGCGTCATAATCGCCCTTTATGCGCAGGCTTTCTATTTCAATAAGATCCGGCGACGGGTCCTCGGAATTATTGCTGCGGATTTTATCGCAGATTTCGGTGACGTCCTTGCCTGTTTTTGCGTAAAGATCGCCGAGGGCCGAACCGTAAAGCCAAATATACTGAGGATATTCTTCTTTAATCTTTTCAAGGTATTTGAGCTGTTCGTCGTTATCCTTATTGCAGATTACCGATATATAATATTCATAGTAATATACCATGGCCTTATTATACTGCGTGGCCTTAACGGATGACGTCGTCGCGGACGAAGTATTTGCCGTTGTATCCTCGGTATAAGGCTCGCTCTCAAGCGACACCAAAGCCGCCATAGCGTCGTCATACGGGAAATCCGAAGGATCGTTGACATCATACTTTGTAAGTATTGTATAAGCCTTGCGCACGGTGGCTATAAAATCCGCCGACTCGCCCATTGCTTTTTTAACGCTTCTGAAGTGCGGAAGAGACAGCTCCCAAGAATTTATATTGCCGCTCATAGAGTCAATATCCTGAAGGTAGCCTATGCGGTAATTTGCCATTATTTGGCGCTTATACACAAGCTCGCCCTTTATACCTGCCTTCTCCATTGCGGAAACCGTATCCTCATATGCGGTAACGGCTGAATCCATTTTCTTCTGCGAAACATATTTATCTGCCTTATAGACATCGTTTAAAACGCCCATACGCCCCGCAAATACATAGCCGCTGTAAAAAACAAGCGCAATAACAACAATGACAAAGAATATATTTAAGAAGCTGAACGGATAGTGACGAAGACCGAGATCACATTCTTCACAATACGGCGAATCGGGGTCGGCTTTTGTGCCGCGCCTTTTCTCACCGCAGCATTCGCAAAGCTCGGCTTCCGAAGGCTCCTCGTCATCATTTCTGGTCGAAGCCTCGGGGATATCCTCAAGCTCCTGTATAAGCTCGCCTTTTTCCTCTGCCTCCGCCTTGGTTTTGTCAAGCTCGCGCTGAAATGTAGCCGCAAGCTCTTCCATTTCCTTTTTGACATCCTCGGTATTGCGGTCAAATGTTGAGCCGTAGCTCTCGTCGTTTCCGCCGGATAAAGTCTTGTCTTTATTTTCGTCCAAGGGAAAATCCTCCTTGCAAATTATTACGGCGTTGTACCAAACAAGTACAATACCTCTATATATTAACACTTACTTTATGATATTTCAAACAAAATACGATAAATTCAGTTTTTGTTCACAAATTAAAAAGCGACTCCGTAAAAACGGAGCCGCCGAAGCAATATTCTGCTTTTTATTAAAGGCGCTTAATAACCTCGTCGCCCATACCCGAAGTAGATACCTTTCTAAATCCGTCTTTGTATATATCGGGAGTGCGAACATTTTCGAGTGCTGCGTTTACCGCGTTTTCTATATCCGCCGCAGCGTCACTCTCATCAAGAGAGTATTTGAGCATCATGGCTGCGGAGAGTATGGTGGCAAGCGGATTTGCGACGCCGAAGCCTGCAATATCCGGCGCAGAGCCGTGTATCGGCTCATAGAGTCCGAATTTTCCGTCCGAGAGCGAAGCGGAAGCGAGCATTCCTATCGAGCCCGATATCATAGACGCTTCGTCCGAGAGAATGTCGCCGAATATGTTTGACGTAACTATAACATCAAACTGCTTTGGATTGCGTACAAGCTGCATGGCGCAATTATCAACATACATATGGTTAAGCTCTACCTCGGGATAGTCCTTTGACATCTCGATAACCGTCTTTCTCCACAGTCTTGATGAATCGAGCACATTTGCCTTGTCAACGCTTGTGAGCTTTTTGCTTCTCTTCATTGCCATTTCAAAAGCGGTTTTCGCAATTCTCTTAATTTCGGAAACGGTGTACTTTTCGGTGTCATAAGCGTATTCCTCGCCGTTTTCGACACCCGTGCCGCGCTCCCCGAAGTAAATTCCGCCGGTAAGCTCGCGAACTATCATTATGTCAAGGTTACCCTCGGTTATGCTGTCTTTAATCGGCGACGCGTCTTTTAAGGGGGCAAATATTCTTGCAGGACGGAGATTTGCATAAAGTCCGAGCGCACCGCGTATTCCGAGAAGCCCTGCCTCGGGGCGTTTATTGCCGGGAACACCGTCCCACTTAGGACCGCCTACCGCTCCCAAAAACACACAATCCGCCTTTTTGCAGGCATCTACGGTTTTCTGCGGAAGCGGCTCACCCGTCTCGTCTATGGCACAGCCGCCCATAAGCTCATAATCATAATTCATCTTAAAGCCGTGCTTTTTGCCTGCTGCATCAAGCACTTTTACAGCCTCGTCGACTATTTCGGGGCCGATACCGTCGCCCTTTAATACTACAATATTATGCTCTCTCATATTACTTCCATATCCTTTCCTGCCGCTCACGGCACGTTTTGCCGAATTAAGCGAACATATAAAACGCCGAATTGTGTTCAGGTAAAATGCCTTTGCCGCAAAAGCTTATTGCTTTTTCTCAAATATCGGCTGCTGCGGCTCGCGCACAACATTCGGCTGGCAACGGTTTATGGCACACAAAATACCCTTTATTGAAGCATAGTTTATGTTGTGTGAAATGCCTATGCCGAAAACGGCCTTGCCGTCGGGAGCTTCAAGCTCGATATAGGAGCAGGCCTTGGCGTCCGCGCCGATTGAAATTGCGTGCTCCGCATAGTTCTTGAATTTGTACCCCGTGATTCCCACGTGCGACAGAGCATTAAAGAACGCCTCTATGGGGCCGGAGCCGACGCCCTCGATAGATACCGGCTCGTTTCCGTTATATTTTATGGTACCCGTAAAATGCACCCTGGTGCGAGACTCGCTCTCAAGCTTTTCTTCGCTGAATTTATGGTTGAGAAGCTTATAAGGTCCGCAGACATTGCGATATTCTTCACAGAACAGCTCAAATACCTCATCGGCTCTGAGTTCCTTACCCTTTTCATCACAGGCCTTTTGAACGACCGCTCCGAATTCGGGGTGCATGGCCTTAGGCATCGCAAATCCGTATTCCTGCATAATATACGCGGCACCGCCCTTGCCGGACTGACTGTTTATACGGATTATCGGCTCGTATTCCCTGCCGACATCTGCCGGGTCTATCGGGAGATAAGGAACCTCCCACTTGTCGGGATTATTCTCACGCATAAACGCCTTACCCTTGTTTATGGCGTCCTGATGAGAACCTGAAAAGGCGGTAAAAACAAGTTCACCGGCATACGGCTGGCGAGGGCCTACCTTCATATTTGTGGCGTCCTCATATACCTCTTTAATATGGTTGATGTCGTGAAAGTCAAGCTTGCAATCGACATTTTGCGTATACATATTGAGGGCAAGCGTAACTATATCGACATTGCCGGTTCTCTCACCGTTGCCGAAAAGAGTTCCCTCTATACGCTCGGCACCTGCAAGAAGACCGAGCTCGGCAGCTGCGACCGCAGTACCGCGGTCATTGTGAGGATGAAGGCTGATTACGGCGCTGTCACGGTCTTTAAGGTGACGGCAGAAATATTCTATCTGATCGGCATAACCGTTCGGCGTGCTGCCCTCAACGGTTGAAGGAAGGTTGAGTATGACCTTGTTTTCGGGCGTTGCGCCGAGCTCCTCCAAAACTCTTTGGCATATTTCAACCGCGTTATCCATTTCGGTACCGGTAAAGCTCTCCGGCGAATATTCATAGCGTATGTTTATGTCGGACGTTTCCATAAGCTCATCCGACAGCTTTTTAATAAGTCTTGCGCCGTTTACCGCAATATCGATAATGCCCGGCATATCTTTTTTAAATACGACCTTGCGCTGAAGAGTCGATGTGGAATTGTAAAAGTGTATTATAACGTTCTTTGCGCCCTTTACAGCCTCAAAGGTCTTTTTGATAAGATGCTCGCGGCTCTGCACAAGCACCTGAATTGTCACATCGTCCGGAATATAATTCCCGTCTATAAGCGTGCGGAGAATTTCATATTCCGTCTCCGATGCGGAAGGAAAGCCGACCTCGATTTCCTTTATGCCGATGTCTACAAGCGTTTTGAACATCTCAAGCTTCTGCTCAAGGTTCATGGGGTCTATAAGAGCCTGATTTCCGTCGCGGAGATCCACAGAGCACCAAACAGGCGCCTCTTTTATGGTCTTGGACGGCCAAGTTCTGTCCGGAATGTCGATAGGTTCAAAAGGAATGTACTTGTTTGTTTTCATAATTATTTCTCCTATGAAGTACTCCAATCATATAGCTTGCTTTGCAAAGACTGACAGCACAGCGAAAAATATAAAAAATAAAGCGCAGTCTTTACAAAACAAAAAATCGCCCTTATCTCTGAAGAAGATAGGGGCGAAGTAAAAACCACGCTGTACCACCCTAATTCGGCAGCCGAGGCTGCCCTCTGCGGTCTCCAACAAGACCTGACATATAACGGTGTCTGCCGTCACAGCCTATGACTTCAGCTATGAAACTCCGGAACGAGTTATACACGGATACTTGGTACTGCCTTTCACCACACGGCAGCTCTCTGAAACTCACGGTAACCGTCTTGTTTCCTTCACAGTTTTTAAAGGCGATCTTTTCGATTGTGCTTTATATTATAATTACAGTTAAAAAATTTGTCAAGCGTTTGTTATTTATCTTTTTTCTGATTTTTAACTCCGGTTATCTGCGGAACGTTACCGAGAATAGCTGCCACAACGGTTGTTATGATTATTTCCGGAACCATATAAAGGCCGTTATAGAATACCGAATAAACTATCGACAGAGCCGTACCTGAATATTTGCCGAGTATGCTCTCTCCTATCTTATAGAAGCCCTCCTGAGAGAAGAACCATTCGGCCCATGCTCCGTAGAATATCGCACCCGATATAATATGAACAATATACCTTAAGAGCAGGGCGACAAATACGCCAAGTGCAAGCTCCAATGCCGGTTTTTTGAATTTGCCCTTAAACATACCGCCGACGCCGAGTATGGTATAAGCGAGCACATAGTCAAGAAGGCAAACGCATATTGCCTGCCAAACAGCCATTTGGTCTTCGCCCGGCAGGAACATAGCCGAAACCACCTTAGCACCCATTATCATCTGCAAAAGTGAATAGGTAAAGCCGCTGAGCAACCCCCATTTCACACCGTATCTGTAAGAAATGAGAACTACCGGGAACATACTTGCAAGCGTTATTGTTCCTCCGAACGGAAGCTCAAGTCCCAAAAGCTTTGAAACGAGTTCCAATACCACAGCTATTGCAAGAAGCAATGCGCTTTCTGTGAGTCTTTTTGTAGAATTTCTTTTGTCCACAATATCAATCCCTCTCTAAAAAATTAAGCCTTACGATATGAAAATACCGTAAGGCTGAGATTATACTACCTACGACGGCATTATCCGTATCAGGTTAAAGGGTCAAAGGAGCATTTATCCTTAATCTCAGCCGGCTTTTGCGCCGACACCCCCGATATTAAACTATCGCAATAAAGCTGCACCTGCTAGGTACAACTAAGCTTTAAAAATATTATAATTCAGCGACAGAAACTTGTCAAGAATTCAGGACAGACCAAAGCGTGAAAAAGTAAAAAACAAAAACGGCAAGCATCAAATGATACTTACCGTTTATTTGGAGGCGACACCCAGATTTGAACTGGGGAATCAGGGTTTTGCAGACCCATGCCTTACCACTTGGCTATGTCGCCTTATTTCTGTGTCATTGGATTTAGGAAAAAAGGACGCTTAATATTTTTAAGCGTCCTTTTTGGAGCGGATGACGAGGCTCGAACTCGCTACCTCCACCTTGGCAAGGTGGCGCTCTACCGGATGAGCTACATCCGCATTTATGGTGCCTCCGATCGGAATCGAACCAATGACACGGGGATTTTCAGTCCCCTGCTCTACCGACTGAGCTACAGAGGCAAATTGGCGACCTGGATCGGGATCGAACCGACGACCTCTAGCGTGACAGGCTAGCGTTCTAACCAGCTGAACTACCAGGCCATAATGGTGGGAACAATAGGGCTCGAACCTATGACCCTCTGCTTGTAAGGCAGATGCTCTCCCAGCTGAGCTATGCTCCCATTTGTTGGCCGCCGTTTTCTGACGGCTGAAATAAGATAACATATTTTAAGCCCGATGTCAACACTAATTTGCAAAAAAATTAATTTTTTTATTTTTTCGGTCTCGGTACCGTTTTATTATATATTACATTATATGAATTGTAAAGATTTTTGTTATTTTCCTCTTTTGTGTTTACTTTTAAGATTTAGTGTGCTAAAATATAAAAACAACAGGGCAATTTCACTATTGATTTTTGCCTGTTTTTTTCACTTTGAAACCAACTGCGCAAAATTAAATATGCGGCTGTTTCGGCTCCTTGATTTTTGCCGCGGCAAGGGGCTCGCAAGACCAAAACAATATCGCGGTGCGAAAGGCATTGGAATTATTATGAACAGTAAATTAAAAAACGCCGATACGGACTTTCTTTTTGACTGCGTACTCTCCTTAAAGACCCGTGAGGAATGTTATGATTTTTTTGAGGATCTGTGCACCGTAACCGAGCTTAAGGCTATATCTCAGAGAATAGTCGTGGCCAAAATGCTGTCTGACGATCGCGTTTACAGCGACATCGTAAAGGAGACCGGCGCGTCCACAGCCACAATTAGCCGAGTTAACCGTTCTCTTCAATTCGGCTGCAACGGATACGAAAAAATCTTTGAGCGCGTCGAAGAAAAAGACAAATAAATATGAGTTACGGTTATTTTGCGGAATTCTATGACAGCTTCACAGATGACGTGAATTATGACAAAATCGAAAAATTTGTATGCTCCCTGTTATCCCGAGAAGGAATAAACGGGGGGCTTTTGCTTGACCTTGCGTGCGGCACAGGTTCTCTCGCGGTGCGCCTCTCCGAAAAGGGGTATTCCGTAATAGGCACCGATATGTCTCCCGAAATGCTGTCGGTTGCACAGCAAAAGGCGGCGGTTAAAAATGCCGACATACTCTTCTTGTGCCAGGATATGACACAGCTTAATCTTTACGGCACAATCATCTGCACCGTATGCACGCTTGACAGTCTGAATCACCTCAAAAGTCTTGACGAAATAAAGAAGGTATTCTCCCTCGTTTCGCTTTTTACGGAGGAGGGCGGAATTTTCGTTTTTGACGTCAACACTCTTTACAAGCACAAAAAAGTTCTCGGTAACAATGCGTTTATCTATGAAAACGGCGACGCTCTTTGCGCGTGGCAAAACAGTCTTGACGGCGACACGGTAAATATTGAGCTTGACTTCTTTGCGGATGCGGATAACGGCCTTTACGAGAGATATTCGGAAAGCTTTTCCGAACGCGCATATGAGCTTTGTGACATAGAGGACGCTCTCACCGAAGCGGGCTTTGAAATTATAGGAATTTATGACGGATATGACAACACACCTATAAGCGACAATTCACAAAGAGCCGTATTTGCGGCTCGGAAAGGCAAAAACAATGGGTAAGCTCGTAAGAATGATAGACGAAGAAGGTACGCTTTCCGTAATAGCTGCGGACAGCACCGATATAGTACGCGAAATGCGCTCAATACACGGCACGTCAAAGGTTTGCTCCGCCGCACTCGGCAGAATGCTTACCGCGGCCACCATGATGGGCAGCACTCTCAAAGGGAAAGACGATTCAATCACGGTAAAAATAAACGGCGGCGGTCCGTGCGGCACGGTTTTGGCGGTTTCGGACTCCGACGGCAATGTCAGAGGCTGCATAGGCAAAGCCGATATTTCTTTGCCTCTAAACAAAAAAGGAAAGCTCGATGTTGCCGGAGCTGTCGGCAAAAACGGCTTTGTAACAGTTATTAAAGACCTCGGGCTTAAGGAACCGTACATCGGCAAAACTCCGATAGTATCCGGAGAGATAGCCGAGGATATAACCTCATATTACGCTGTCAGCGAACAAATACCCACGGTTTGCGCACTCGGTGTTCTCACAGAGCATGACAGCGGCGAAATAATATGCGCCGGCGGATTTATGATACAGCTGCTCCCAACGGCCGACGACACGATAATAGAAAGAGTCGAAGAGAGCATAAAAGACCTGCCGCCCGTCACAAAAATGCTTTCCGACGGTATGACTCCCGAAGAAATATGTAAAAAGGCACTCTCAAAATTCAACCTGCAGCTGCTTGACGAAACGAATACGGCTTATCGCTGCACATGCTCGCGTGAAAGAGTCGAAAAGGCACTCATCGCAACAGGAAAGAGCGGTCTCTCGGAGATGGCTGAGGATGAAACCACAGAGGTTGTCTGCAACTTCTGCCATAAAAAATATCATTTCTCAAAAGAAGAGATTCAAAAAATGCTCAAAAGAGTTTAAAATCAAATTCATAAGCGCATAAAAAGACCGATTCGCCAGAGCGAATCGGTCTTTTACATATATGCCGTATAAGCTTTTTTACTTTTTCACCGCTTTATAAGCCTTGGAAATTTCCGAGAGCTTTTTATCGAATTCCTCACCGCAAAATTCCTTAAGGCATTTAATGCGATAAGTCGAAAACAGATTGTCGTTTCCGCTTACATCCTCACGACTGACAATATAAACATAGTCGCCTGCGATAAACGCCCCTGTTTTGCCGGGTTCTATGGCAG
>ENA-OYXY01001070-OYXY01001070.1-human-gut-metagenome-genome-assembly--contig:-NODE-1070-length-11503-cov-5.305381_pt1 | contig 11503 bp, 10 predicted proteins | sample MGYA00244058_ERZ653438 | MGnify/ENA primary metagenome ERZ653438 (study PRJEB26926, sample SAMN06165026) | human gut metagenome | biome: ENVO:00009003; feature: ENVO:2100002; material: ENVO:00002003... | reverse complement strand
GAATGTGTCTACCCCTGATATTAAGAGTGCCATCAAGAGCCACCCTGATGTGGTCGGGTTTGAGAAAACTTTTAACGCCGCCTTTTCCACTTTCCCGGCATTCCTGAAAGAAGAACTTATCGACCGGATGGGAAGCATCGAAATCTCTAAGGCTGAAACCGTTCTGAGTGCTGATATTTTCGAGCGACTGAAAGATATTCCACTTATCGACAAATATGCGGCGTTCCAGCTTCTTGACGACGATTGGACAGGTATTTCCATCGACCTCGAAATGTTGCAAACCGAAGGCTTTGCTGCAACAAAGAAGGTCGATCCGAACCTTGTCATCAAGAAAAAGGACGGTAAAGATCAGGAAGTTCAAGAGGGCTGGGTAGGTCATATTATCCCGTTCGACTTGGTACAGGCGACTTTGCTCTCCGCAGAAACGGACGAGCTTCACGGTTTGGAAAGCCGTTTGGCGGAAATCCCTTCTGAGTATGAGTCTATCCTTGATGAAATGACAGAGGAGGATAAAGAGAGCTGCAACGATGTTCTCACCGAGGAAGGCGATGCTTTCGTTCCGAAAGAAGTATCCAAAAAGATTAAGGAACTGAAGAAAGACCGTTCTCCTGAAAGCGTTGCGCTTCGTACACTCTTAGAAAAGGTAGAGTCTTTGGTCAAGAGCGAGAAAGAAATCAAGGCGGAGATCAAGGCAAAGAGTGCTGCGTTGCAGGCAAAAACAAAGGATACGATTGAAAGACTGAGCGACGAGCAGGCTTTGGATCTGCTCGAAAAGAAGTGGATTGCTCCTCTCATTGAGAGCATTCACAAACTGCCTGATACCGTAATCGACAGCTTGGTGAGCAAAATTCAAGCCCTTCAAAACAAGTATGCTACAACTTTCTTCGAGGTCGAACAGCAGATCAGCGAAACCGAAGCAACGCTTTCGGGAATGATCGATGACCTTGAGGGTAATGAGTACGATATGCTGGGACTTAATGAGTTGAAGAAATTGCTGGGAGGTAGTGCAGAATGACGAAAAAATCAGATGCTCCCGCAATTCGCTTCAAAGGATTCTCAGACGCTTGGGAACAGCGTAAGCTATCCGAAATTACAGATAAAGTCACGGAGAAAAATGCCGGACTACAATATGTAGAAACATTTACAAACTCTGCTGAGTTCGGAATTATAAGTCAAAGAGATTTCTTTGACCACGATATAGCAAAGCTGGGCAGCTTGGATGGGTACTACATTGTAAAAAACGAGGACTTTGTTTATAACCCTCGTATCTCTACTTCCGCACCAGTTGGACCGATAAACCGCAATAAACTTGGAAGAACGGGCGTAATGTCACCGTTATATACCGTCTTTCGCCCGCACGATATTGACACGACTTATTTGGAGTACTTTTTCAAGTGCGGCTATTGGCATTCTTTTATGAATTTCAATGGTGATTCCGGCGCAAGGTCAGACAGGTTCTCGATTAGAGACAATGTGTTTTTTCAAATGCCTATACCTATACCAGATATAGATGAGCAGAGAAAAATTGGCAAGCTACTAACTTGCCTTGACAACCTTATCACCCTTCATCAGCGTAAGTTTGAAAAGTTGACGAATGTGAAAAAGTCGATGCTCGAAAAGATGTTCCCGCAAAATGGTAGCAGTTACCCCGAAATTCGCTTTAAGGGATTTACTGACCCTTGGGAACAGCGTAAGGTTTCAGAGCTGTTTAGAGTTACCCGTGGGTATGTTCTTGCAGCTACTCAAACAGAGACGGAGAAAACAGACGAAAAGCCTTATCCGGTTTATTCTTCACAGACAAAAGATAAAGGTTTGATGGGATACTATAAAAACTATCTTTATGAAGATGCAATTACTTGGACAACTGATGGTGCTAACGCCGGAACAGTTAATTATAGAGCCGGAAAGTTCTATTGTACCAATGTTTGTGGCGTTTTACTTTCTAATGAAGTAAAGGCTAATCAGATGATAGCGGAAGCCTTGAACAATGTTGCAAAAGGATATGTGTCTTATGTCGGCAATCCAAAATTGATGAATAATGTAATGGCTGACATTGTAATTCAGATTCCAACACACGCAGAAGAACGAGAACAGTTATCTTCGTTTTTTGCTAATCTCGACCACCTTATCACCCTTCATCAGCGTGAGTTGGAAAAGCTCCAAAATATCAAGAAATCTATGCTTGAAAAGATGTTCGTGTGACATCAATTTTGCAGGAAGGAGGAAATCGAATGACATTCCAAAAAGAAGCGGACTTTGAGGAAGCCCTGATTAAAGTCTTGGCGGATAAAGGCTGGGAAAAAGAAGTTATCAAGAACCCAACCGAGCAAGACCTCATCCGAAATTGGGCAAAGATCCTGTATGATAACAATCGTGGAATTGACCGCTTGAATAACTATCCTCTTACGGATGGCGAAATGCAGCAGATTATTGAGCAGATCACGGAACTTAGAACCCCGTTAAAACTCAATGGCTTTATCAACGGAAAAACTGTGTCCATCAAGCGTGATAACCCTGACGACAAGCTCCATTTTGGCACTGAAATCAGCTTGAAAATATATGATCGCAGAGAAATCGCCGCTGGACAGAGCCGGTATCAGATCGTACAGCAACCAGTTTTTCCGAGCAAGTCAAAAATGCTGAATGACCGTCGTGGCGATTTGATGCTGCTCATCAATGGTATGCCGGTCATACATATCGAGCTGAAGCGCAGCGGTGTCCCCGTCAGTCAAGCATATAATCAGATTGAGAAATACTCATATGAGGGCATTTTTACCGGGCTGTTCTCGCTCGTTCAGGTGTTTGTAGCAATGAACCCTGAAGAAACTCGTTATTTTGCGAATCCCGGACCTGACGGAAAGTTCAATACGGATTACTATTTCCATTGGGCTGACTTCAATAACGAACCTATCAACGATTGGAAAGCTATCGCCTCCTCGCTGCTGTCCATCCCTATGGCGCACCAGCTCATTGGTTTTTATACTGTTGCCGACAATGCTGACGGTGTTCTGAAGGTAATGCGAAGCTACCAGTATTACGCAGCCAGCGCAATTTCCGATGTTGTGTCTAAGACGAAGTGGGACAGCGGTAAGCAGCGTGGCGGCTACATTTGGCATACCACCGGCTCAGGTAAAACGATGACGAGCTTTAAGTCGGCTCAGTTGATTGCAAACTCCAATGATGCTGATAAGGTTATTTTCCTTACCGACCGTATTGAGTTAGGAACGCAGTCGCTCAAGGAGTATCGGGCATTTGCGGACGAGAATGAAACCGTGCAGGCAACAGAGAACACATATGTCCTTTTGACTAAGCTGAAAAGCAACGCAACAGCAGATACCCTAATTGTCACCTCTATTCAGAAGATGAGCAATATCCGAGATGAGGATGGAGGACTTAATGCAAGCGATATTGAAATAATCAACGGCAAGCGACTTGTCTTTATTGTTGATGAAGCCCATCGCTCGACTTTTGGAGATATGCTCTCAATCATCAAGGAAACATTTCCAAATGCGATTTTCTTCGGCTTCACCGGAACACCGGTGTTTGAGGAGAACGCAAAGAAGAATAATGCCCAAACAGATGTTTTCGGAAATGAACTCCATAGATATAGCATTGCTGATGGTATCAGAGATAAGAATGTGCTTGGATTTGATCCTTACAAAGTTCTGACCTTCCGTGATAAGGATGTCCGCAAGGTGGTCGCTTTGGAAAAAGCAAAAGCAGCAACCGAAGAAGAAGCAATCAGCGATCCCAAAAAGGCAAAAATATTCTATGAGTATATGGACTCCTCCACCGTCAAGATGGCGGGCTTCTTGGGCGATGACGGAAAGTGGGTCAAGGGCATTGAAGATTATCTTCCAAAGACTCAGTACCTTTCCTCGGAGCATCAAAGCAAGGTTGTTGAGGATATTCAGGAAAATTGGCTTACCTTGAGCCACAACGGGAAATTCCACGCAATCTTTGCAACGAGCAGCATCCCCGAAGCAATAGACTACTATCGACTGCTGAAGGCTGCAATGCCGAAACTTAGGATCAGTTGCCTTTTTGACCCCAATATCAGCAATGAAGATGGTGACTACAAAGAATACAGAGGGCAGCCGATTGCTTTCTATAAAGAGCAAGGCTTAATCGAAATCCTTACTGACTATAATATGATGTTTGGTCAGGATTTTTCGATTGCTACACACGCTCGCTTCAAAAAAGACCTTTCTCTACGCCTTGCCCACAAAGAGCAATATAAGCGGGTCGAAAGAGAGCCTGAGAAGCAGCTCGACCTCCTGATTGTAGTGGATCAGATGCTTACCGGCTTTGACTCTAAGTGGGTCAACACGCTGTATATGGACAAGATACTGGAGTATGAGAACATCATTCAGGCATTTTCCAGAACCAACAGACTTTTCGGACCCGATAAGCCTTTTGGCATCATCAGATATTATCGCAAGCCGCATACGATGGAGCAGAATGTGAGCAAAGCTGTTAAGCTCTATTCCGGCGATAGACCGATAGGTCTGTTCGTTGAAAAACTGTCTTACAACCTCGGAAAGCTCAACGCTGTGTTTGATGATATTGCCTATTTGTTCAAGAATGCTGGTATCCCTGACTTTGAAAAGCTGCCTGCGGACGGAACCGTAAGAGCTAAGTTCGCCTCGCTGTTTAGAGATTTCAACGGATACCTTGAAGCTGCTAAAATCCAAGGATTTAGGTGGGACAAACACACCTACTCATTCAAGGACGAGGAAAGCGGTAATTCGATTGGAATTACAATGGAGTTCGATGAGAACGCATTTTTGATTTTGGCACAGCGTTATAAAGAGCTTTCCGCTGCTTCTCCCGATGATCCCGGATCACAAGACATAGATATACCATACGATCTTGTTGGATACCTGACTGAAATTGACACAGGGGTTATTGATGCCGATTATATGAACAGTCGTTTCGATAAGTACCTCAAATTGATTCGACAGGAAGGTTCGTCCGAGGAATCTATTGAGCAAGCAAAGGCAGAACTTCACAAGACTTTTGCTGCCCTAACGCAAGAGGAGCAGAAATACGCAAATATCTTTCTGCACGACATTGAGCGAGGTGATGTCATTGCCGAGGACGGAAAAACGCTTCGTGACTACATCACGGAGTATCAGTTTAGAGCAAAAGATGACCAAATTCACCGTTTTGCAACCATCTTCGGTCTTGATGAGGATAAACTCAGGAATATGATGGGGCTTAACCTGAATGAAGCGACTATCAATGAGTTTGGCAGGTTTGACGAGCTGAAAAAGAGCGTCGATAAGTCCAAAGCAAAAGCGTTCTTTGAAGCATATGAACAAACCAAGTTGATTCCGCCCAAGGTCAATATGAAAACGGATCAGCTTTTGCGGCAGTTCATTCTTACCGGTGGATTTGAGGTTGATATGCCGTAATGAGTGCCATCACCGCTAAAGCAAGCCGAAAAATGAAAAAATATGCGGTCTTAACAAGAGAGCCAAGGTGTTTCCTTGGCTCTTTTGATTTTTCTTGGGAACAGCGTAAGTTATCGGACTTGGCTGAAAAGACCTATGGAGGAGGTACTCCCTCAACATCAAATGAGGCATATTGGAACGGAGATATTCCGTGGATACAGTCCTCTGATGTAGTGGATGGTAAGCTGCTTGGCGTAGAACCAAGAAAGTGGATAACTCAGGGTGGATTAAACAATTCCGCTGCTCAACTCATACCGGGAAACTCAATAGCAATTATTACCCGTGTAGGTGTTGGAAAGCTCGCATTTATGCCGTATTCCTATACTACAAGCCAAGATTTCCTATCATTGAGCAAGCTCAATGCAGAACCTCTTTTCACGGTTTATGCGTGCTATAAAAAGTTGCAAACAGAGCTGAATGCAGTACAAGGAACATCGATTAAAGGCATAACTAAAGATGAGCTGTTAGCAAAGAACATTATGGTCCCCCGATACGCTGAGCAGCAGCAAATTGGCGCTTTTTTCAAGCAGCTTGACCACCTTATCACCCTTCATCAGCGTGAGTGCATTTCTTTTACCGCAAGGGCGGGCAGGCTTATCCTGACCGCAAATAAAAAGCGAAATACTTCTTCTTGGGAACAGCGTAAGTTGGGAGATATTGCTGACATTGTGGGTGGTGGAACCCCAAGTACAGGAAATCAGAGCTATTGGGACGGTGATATTGATTGGTATGCACCTGCTGAAATTGCGGATCAAATCTATGCAAATTCGAGTCAGAAAAAGATAACCGGCTTGGGTTATGAGAATAGTTCAGCCAAAATGCTTCCTCCCGGTACAGTCCTGTTTACATCTCGTGCAGGGATCGGGAAAACAGCTATTTTAACCCGAAAAGGCTGTACTAATCAGGGATTTCAGTCCATTGTCCCACATCGTGGAGAGCTTGACTCTTACTTCATTTTTTCTCGAACCGAAGAATTAAAACGATATGGAGAGCTTGTTGGGGCAGGATCAACTTTCGTCGAGGTTTCGGGAAAGCAAATGGCTGTAATGGAGCTGATGATGCCGCCAACTATGCGAGAACAACAGACTATTGGAGGTTTCTTTCAGCAGCTCGACCACCTTATCACCCTTCATCAGCGTAAGCCATTTTTAATGAAATGGAGGACTTCTGATGCTAACAGAAACCAAACGAACAGACTTGTTCTGTGAATATTATGCAAAATGGATTACGGTGTATAAGAAGGGCGCAATCAGAAAGGTGACGATGGATAAGTACCTAATGACGCAGAAATGGCTCGTTAAGCTCGTCCCGAACCTGAGAGTATGTGATATGAACCGGATCGCTTATCAGCAGTTGTTGAACGACTATGCTGAGTTCCACGAGCGCCAAACTACGATGGATTTTCACCACCAGCTCAAGGGAGCTATTCTTGATGCTGTTGATGAGGGCTTGATTGAAAGAGATCCTACTCGCAAGGCAATCATAAAGGGGAAGCCACCGGTAGCGAAGAAAATTAAGTACCTCAATCAGTTTGAGCTACATACGCTGCTGATCTCGCTTGACCTGAAGGATAAGGTGAATTGGGACTACTTTATCCTATTGGTAGCAAAGACAGGGATGCGCTTTTCTGAAGCACTGGCTCTTACCCCGAAGGACTTCGACTTTGCCCATCAAACACTGTCCATAAGCAAGACTTGGGACTACAAGGGAAAGGGCGGCTTCCAGCCTACGAAGAACAAGTCGTCTGTGCGGAAAATTCAAATTGACTGGCAAACTGTCATTCAATTTTCTGAATTGGTAAAGCACCTTCCCGAAGATAAGCCCATCTTTGTCAACTCCACTGTCTACAATTCGACGGTGAACGACATTCTCGGCAGGCATTGCAAAGCCTGTAACATCCCTGTCATCTCTGTCCACGGATTACGGCATACACACGCCTCTTTGCTGTTATTTACGGGCGTTTCCATTGCGAGCGTTGCCCGGCGTCTTGGACATTCGAGTATGACCACTACGCAAAAAACCTATCTGCACATCATTCAGGAACTTGAAAACAAAGACATCGACTTGGTGATGCGCTCTCTTTCGGGTTTGAGCTAAAAAACTAAACCGGCTTGCGCTGATTAAAGGTGATAAAAAAGATGCCATCCGAAAGGGTGGCATCTTAGTTATTTGTCGTATCTCAGAAAATCATTGCAATGTTCCTGCTGGCGCAAGCGATACACATTAAAGAAAGTGTTGCAGGAAAACCTCATTCGCCGCTTGCAGGGATTTGTGATACTCGCGGTAAGCGGGGCTAAGCCTCTGCATTGCGGGGATGAATACATCGTTATAGCCGATCTCCCTTTGGAATTGCTTTAGATACTCTTGCAGTCGGTAGGCGGGAGATGCCTTATATTCCTCCGATTCCGCAACTGCTCGATATTGTTCGAGTATTTCCTTGTTGTCGTGAATATACTTTTCCGGGTCTGCCATAGCTGCCGCAAGTGCAGAAGATGCGCTTTGCGTCACAGCAGCATCAGCATTTTCTCTAATCTCATCAAGATACTGCTGCACATCGCTGGGAACGGCTATTGAAACGCCGTCCAAGTATCGGATGATCGTTTCAAACGCTTCCCTCTGCTCATCTGTTGTGATTGTTTCGCTCAAAAACGGAGCGAAGTGCAAGCATACGAATTTTCCATAGAAGCCCGGAAACTTATCAAGGATACGGTTCAATATGGATTGCTTGTTTTGAAGCGCCTCCACTTGTCCTTCAATATGCTCCCAATCGCCGCTTTCCGCAAGTTGTTTTATCAATGCCTGCTTTGTTTGCAGCTCGACGATTTCAAACTCTTTCCTGTTGAGGACATCGTAAATTGCTGTACGGCTATCATTCTCAAGAATTGTGCGAATCTCTGGAACGGAAAAGCCCAGTCCACGCAAAACTGCAATCCGCTTGAGCTTCAAAGCATCTGTCTCGGAGAACTGCCGATACCCGTTTTCTTTTATCCTTGGCTGGATTAGTCCCTGTTCTGTGTAATACTCAACTGCTTTTTTGGTCAGGTTACATTCTTTGCATACTTCATTTATGAGCATTGTTCTCACCTCCACATATAGGATAAGCTATCCCCCAAGGTGCCAGTCAATAGGTTTTCAAAAAAATGAGTTAGAAGATTCCCTTATTGTACTTGAACTGTGCATACAAGATAAAGCCCAAGCCGATGACGAGCGCCGGAATAACAATGAAAGACATTGCCTTTTCGCTCCAGAAAGTTGTGACAAATGCCGCTATCAAAGATACACCGATGATAAGCGTACCTGTGCCGACGGCTCTCCCATACTTCGGTACATCTTCTTCCTTGACCTTTCTTCGGTTGTAGGAATGTATTGTGCTGATATTTCCAGTCATATTCACGATTCCAATAACGGAGATGAATATGCCTAAGATCAACAGAGCGATATTATCCATTCGCTTCCTCCTTAAAAATAAAACAGTTCTTCAAATTTCTTGTCCAGAGCAATGCAGAGGATCAATGCCAGCTTTGCGGTCGGATTGAATTGCCCTGTTTCAATGGAACTGATTGTGTTTCTCGATACACCAATCATTTCCGCCAGTTGTGTTTGGGATAGCTTTTTCTCTGTGCGTGCTTCCTTGAGGTTGTTTTTCAATTTCAGCTCGTCATTCACCCCTTGACCTCCAAAAGCCGCAGGACAAAAAAGGCAAGAAATGTAAGGCACATCGCTAAATAGAGAATACCGAGGATCAAGTCGGTTTTTCTCTTTAGCCTTGCATACTTTACAAGAGTGTGGGTGGTAAGAATGCTAAAATAAACAACCCACGGACTCAGAAAGTATGTTTTTGTAAAGATACGAAAGATAAGCGTGAGAACAACGCAGACCGCAGCACCAACACGACCGGCAATATTTCCTGCCTGCGCGGTTACTTCCATCTCCGCCAAATCCCTGTTTTTGTTCTCTCTGCGGCTGCTTTCCAAAATCTTCTCTTTATTCATTGAACAGAATCGCTCCTTTCCAAGTTTTCTTGTCATTATTATATCAATGCCAAGTAAACTTGTCAAGCACAATTATCTTACCGTCCTGTGTCTTTTCTATGAACGCCGCACTTTTTCGCTGCCTCGCAAAAAACCTATCTGCACATCATTCAGGAACTTGAAAACAAAGACATCGACTTGGTGATGCGCTCTCTTTCGGGTTTGAGCTAAAAAACTAAACCGGCTTGCGCTGATTAAAGGTGATAAAAAAGATGCCATCCGAAAGGGTGGCATCTTAGTTATTTGTCGTACCTTAGAAAATCGTTACAGTGTTCCTGCTGGCGCAAACGGTAGCCTTGAGAGATCAGCGTATCGGCTTTTAGAGCGACAAGGTTAATATCTGAGTTCAATGTCCGTGCGATCTGTTGCGTGTCGCATCCTCTTTCTGCAAGTTCAAGGAAGTCCTCATCTGATAGTGAAATCTGTGCGGCAAAGAGATTGGCTTCGTACTCCATACGGTTGTCCCTCATATTGAAGATCTCAAACTCTTTGAAGCCCCCGACTTTCGTGGCTTCCTCCCGGTGTAAAGCATCGTGCCCTAATTCGTGAAGTAGCACGATGTTCTCCATAACCGGATGCAGATCATTTTTGATAAAGATGAAGCGATTACGCATCAAGACTTTATATGCTCCACGCTGTTCATTGAACGGATAATACATTACCTCGATTCCTAATTCCCTTGCTATTCTGAGAGGATCACGGGTTCCGCATTGAGCAACGATGGAGTTTGCTTTTTGTACGATTTCCGAAGTGCTTACATACATCGGCTTCACCCCTTTTCAGTTTGTTCCTGTTTCCATTCTAACACACAATGTGTCCCATAAACGGGACTCAGTCCTGCTTGCCCTTAGAACGGTACTTCTTTGGGGTGTACTTTTTGTTTTTCTCTTTCGCAAGCCAATAGGCATCCATAATAGCTTGCATCATAACATCCATATCATCCTGTGCCAACTCGCCGCCGGTAAACAAACCAGTTACTTCATCTGTGAGCTGTTGCGCTTGTTTGGCACCTCGTGCGCCGTACTGCTCCGCAGCCTGAGCAACGAGCATACCATCCGTACCCAGAAGCTGATCCACGGAAATATTAAGTGCCTTTGCCAACTTCTCCGCTGCATCCAAGCGAGGACGAGAGGTTCCGCATTCGTATCTCTGTATGGTACGGGGGGAAACACCGGAAACCTTTGCAAGCTGCTCCTGCGTCATATCATTTTTTTCTCTCAGCCCTTTTAATCTGTCGCTGAACTTCATTATCAATTCCCTCCATAAGATTTCTATTTTTAGCAGCACGACATTTTTTTCGCCACTTCTTATTGACACGACATTGGTGTCGTGCTATAATCTGAATCACAACAACGACACTTATGTCGTGTTCATATGATACAACACGACACTTTGGTTTGTCAAGAGGTTTCGCAGAATTTCCACGAAATAAGGTGATTTAGTTGAGCAGATCAATACTGCATTGTGATATGAATAACTTCTATGCCAGCGTTGAATGTATGCTCGACCCAGCTTTGAGAAAGTATCCGGTCGCTGTCTGCGGCTCGGTGGAAGAAAGGCACGGTATAGTCCTCGCCAAAAACTATGCCGCCAAAGCATTTGATGTAAAAACAGGCGATGCAGTGTGGCAAGCGAAGCAGAAGTGCAGAAACCTTGTTGTTGTGCCTCCGCACTTTGAGGAGTACATCAAATATTCCAAGCTGGCAAGAAGCGTTTACAGCCGCTATACCGATCAGGTCGAGCCTTACGGAATGGACGAGTGTTGGTTGGATGTGAGTGGTACAGAGAACATCTTCGGTTCACCCGAAAAGGTGGCAAACGACATACGGGAAACAATCAAGTTTGAACTTGGGCTGACAATTTCCGTCGGGGTGTCTTTCAATAAAATATTTGCCAAGCTCGGCTCGGATATGAAAAAGCCGGATGCTGTGACGGTCATACCGAAAGACACTTTCCGAGACAAAATATGGGGACTCCCCGCAGCGGACTTGCTCGGTGTGGGACGGGCAACGCAGC
>ENA-OYXY01001069-OYXY01001069.1-human-gut-metagenome-genome-assembly--contig:-NODE-1069-length-11512-cov-3.836606_pt1 | contig 11512 bp, 11 predicted proteins | sample MGYA00244058_ERZ653438 | MGnify/ENA primary metagenome ERZ653438 (study PRJEB26926, sample SAMN06165026) | human gut metagenome | biome: ENVO:00009003; feature: ENVO:2100002; material: ENVO:00002003... | reverse complement strand
CAAGGCTATTCGTCGGCAGCGTCAGATGTGTATAAGAGACAGGTGCAGCCAGAAGGAGGCCAGGGCGTACAGCACCGCGGCGATGGCCACCATCATCAGGGGTCGCAGCAGCTTGGCGGCCTGCCCGGTGCCGATAAGGCTATCCAGCGGATAGGCGATGAGTACCGTCAGCACCGAAAAGGCGGTCATAAAGCCGCCGAACAGCCAGATGTCCCCGGGCCGGCGGACGATGCGCAGCATGATGGAGGAACCGAACCCGGTGGTCAGCACCAGGTTCTGGATAAACGCGGTGGCCAGCAGAAAAACGAGAAATTGATGAAGGCCCGTCATCGGCTTTCCTCCTCCTTCCTCTGGAAGAAGTGGCTGACCCCCGCTTTAATCCACTGCAGGAAGGCGGCCATAAAGCCCAGCAGGATAAAGGCGGCGAAAGGCTGGGCGGCCTCCGGCAGCCGGAGATCGAAGCCCATGGGCTTGTCCCATAGGGTGCCGGAAATGGCCAGCTCCCGCAGGGCGGAAACGGCGCAGATGACCAGGCCGAAGCCGCAGACCGAGCCCAAAGCGTCCACCAGGGCGGCAGCGGGCCGGTTGCTCACCGAAAAGCCGCCCGCCCGGTAAGTGAAGATGGTGTTGACCGCCATCAGGGGCAGAAACAGGTACAGCGAGGCGTACAGCTCGGTGGAAATGAAGCGGTCTACCAGAAAGGCCACCCCAACCAGCAGGGCCGACGCCCCCAGGGTATACACCGGGGGCCGGGCGGCGGCGGGCAGCTTATCGCCATACAGGGACATGAACAGGCTGGTGGGCAGCAGCACGGCGGCGGTGCGTACCTCCACTGAGTCGTGGGTGGACAGCTCCTGAGCGAAGTGCAGCAGCAGGGCCGTGTGGCGGCGGGAATAGGCTGCCGCAGGCAGAGCCGCCGCCGTGTCCAGCAGCTGGAAGGCCACGTCGTCCTCCAGCTGGTCCGGATGGCGGTAATAGGCGAAGAAGGGAGCCAGGAACCGCTCCTCCCGGCCCGGGCACCGCTGCAGCAGGGAGCCCACGGCGAATTTCAGGGTATAGCGGATCCACCGCCGGTGCTGGGGCATCAGCTTGTGGTCCGGGTAGATGATCTTTTGCAGGTACAGCTTCCACTGGTCCAGGTCCGTGGGCACGCCGGCGTCGGAGCGGCTGTCCGCCGGACGCTCCTTGGCATAGCCCGCGTGGAACCCGGCGATGATCTCGCCCATCAGCGCCGCCGCCTGGCGGCGGATGTCCCCCTCCCGGTGCATCAGCAGCTCATACAGAAAGGCCAGGGTCTGCACCTTCTGGGGAATGTGCAGATACAGGGAGTAGGACTCGAACACCCCCAGATAGGCCCGCAGCCGCCGCCAGTTGGTCTCGCCCCGGGCCTGCTCCAGCAGGGAGGCAAAGCTCCGCTGGCCCGTCAGCCGATGCATCAGGTCGATGTTGTGGCCCACACACTGCAGGGTCAGGGCCGTCAGGGCCTCCCGGTCCGTCATCAGGGCGGTGTGCTTTTCCGGCAGAGGCGGTGTGTCCCCGCCTTCCAGGGTCACATCCACCCCCCGGGACACCATGAACTGCTCGAAATCGTACAGCCGGGCATACACCAGCTCATACCGCCGCCGCTTGACCTGGTCCACGGCGTCCAGCTTGGACAGGATCACGTTGAAGGCCTCCGCCAGGGAGAAGATCTTCGTCACCTCCCGGCCCTGATCGTCCCGGGTCTGCTTCACCCGGAAATCGGCGTAGATCAGCAGCAGAGACTCCACCGACAGATAGTCCAGCTCCAGGTCCCACACGGAGTGGTTGGCGGCCACATGGCCGATATCCGTCATCCGCCGGCGGCGGAACCACTGGTCCGTGTAATAGTAGTGCAGATACGGCACCCGCTCTCCGGGGTGGCAGCCGAATTTGCCGATGTCGTGGCCGATGGCGCTGCCGGACACCAGGGCCAGGTCCAGGGGTACGCCCCCCCGGCGCAGGGCCCGTCCGGCGGTGACGGCCACATGGTGGACTCCCACGATGTGCTCCAGGGTCCGATAGGGCGTCACCTCCAGGCCCAGGCGCATCATTTCATACACATACTCCCGCTTCCAAAGCCGCAGCATCTGACCGAACTGGGCGGCAGCAGGGCAGTCCGTCAGCTCCTCCGGGGCCGGGGGAGCAAAATCCCAGGCGGGGTCATAGTCCCGCAGCTCCCGCTCTGCGTCCAGCAGCACCTGCAAAACCGACAGAAAAAACACCGCCCCGGCTCCGTGGGACCGGTCCCCGTGCTTCTCCGGAAACAGCAGCCGCCGGGCAAAACCGTAGCAGTAAGGCAGCCAGCCCTCCCGGGGCTCCGGGCCGTCCAGCCGCTCCAGGTCCTCCCGGCACAGGTCCAGAGCCCCGGCGCAGGATACCCGGTCCGCCATCAGCGGCACAAAGCGCTGGAAATACCCCTCGCCCACCAGCTGCTGCACCAGGTCCTCCCGGCCGGCCAGGTATTCCGCCGCCGGGCGGCGGGAAAGCCGCCGCAGCAGTGCGGCGTTCATCTGGCGGATTCGTTTTCTCGTCATAGCACGGCCCCCTTTGCGGAAAGTTTGGATTTGTTTCTATTATGCCACGCTCCGGCCCCTACCGCAAGAATAAATCCCGCAAAAATACGGGATAATATACCTGTCAAAAAAGGGCTTTGCCCTTTTGGAATAAAAGGCTTGCAGGCCCTCTCAGTCGGCTGCGCCGACAGCTCTCCCAAAGGGAGAGCCAAGGTCTTTTGGCAAGTCATTTTTCCGTATTCAGGGGGTGCGCAGGGTGAAAATTGTACAGGACGCCTTCCTCCGCCGGACGGAGGAGCTGGATGCGCGGCTGGGCGTGGGCCGCAGCTTCGATATGGTGGGCCGCAGCCTGACCGTCGGGGGCCGCCGGGCCCGGCTGTGGGTGGTGAACGGCTATGCCGACGACGCGGTGCTGGAGCGGGCCATCTCCGGATGGCTGCCCATCCGGGACCTGAACGGCATCGGTACGCTGGAGGCCTTCGTGGCGCAGTACGTCACCGTGTCCGAGGCGGAGGCGGAGACGGACATGGACAAGGCCGTGGCGGCGGTATTCTCCGGCAAGACCCTGCTGGTCATCGACGGCTACCCCGGCGGCGTGCTGATGGACGCCAAGCAATTCCCCCTGCGGGGCATTGAGGAGCCGGACACCAGCAAGGTGCTGCGGGGCAGCCACGACGGCTTTGTGGAGAGCATCATGAAAAACGCCGCCCTGCTGCGCCGCCGCATTCGGGATCCCCAGCTGACCCTGGAGGGGCTGGAGGTGGGAGGCCGGTCCCACGCCAACGTGGCCCTGTGCTATCTGGCGGACAAGGCGGACCCGGCCCTGCTGGAGGAGCTGCGGGGCAAGCTCCGCCATATGCAGATCAGCTCCATCTCCATGAGCCAGGAGAGCATTGCCGAGGCCATCGCCCCGTCCCAATGGTGGAATCCCTTCCCCAAGACCCGGTATACCGAGCGCCCCGACGTGGCCACGGCGTCCATCATGGAGGGAGACGTGGTGCTGATGATCGACAACACCCCGTCGGTGATGCTGTTTCCCTGCACCCTGTTCCGGTTTGCAGAGGAAATCAACGACTATTACTTCCCGCCCCTGGTAGGGTCGTATTTGCAGATCGTGCGGATGATCGTGCTGCTGCTGACGCTGTTTGTGACGCCCCTGTGGTTCCTGCTGGTAAAGGACCCGGAGGAGCTCCACGAGAGTCTGCGTTTTCTGCTGATCGGGGATGAATACTATGTGCCCCTGATTTTGCAGCTGCTGCTGGTGGAGCTGATCATCGATGTGCTGAAGCTGGCGTCCCTGAACACGCCGGACGTGCTCAGCAACTCCTTCAGCATGCTGGGAGCCCTGATATTGGGAGACTTTGCGGTGCAGGCCAGGTGGCTGGTGCCGGAGGTGCTGGTATACATGGCCTTTGTGGCCATCGCCAACTATGCCCAGCACAGCTATGAGATGGGCTACGCCGTGAAGCTGTGCCGCATGGCGCTGCTGCTGCTGATTTACTTCTTTGACTGGTGGGGCTTTATCGGCGGCATCATCGGCGTGGTGGTCATGATCGCCTCCACCCGTCCCCTGGTGGGAAAGGGGTATCTCTATCCCCTGATCCCCTTCAACGGCAAGGACCTCCGGGCCCTGCTGCACCGCCGGCCCATCAGCCGGGACAATACCTGACTGACTCCATCAAAAACCGGCCACCCATGGGGGCGGCCGGTCTGTTTATTCTGTTTATCTGGATTGGAGCCGGTCCCGGAAATAGGGGATCCTGGGCAGCTGCTTCACCAGCAGCACCCCCAGCACCAGGCAGGCGATGGCCTCGCCGGCGCCTACGGTGACGGCGTTGAGCCCATAGGCGGGCCAGAAGGCGGCAGAGGTCCCGGCCTGCTCATAGGCCAGCACCGCCCCCACCAGCACCATGTTGCACGCCACCGGCGGCAGGGCGGCCAGCCAGACATTGCGGCATCTGGACGTGATCAGCGCGGCAATAAGGGTGGCCAGGGACCCCACCACGATATCCAGCACTCCATAGGGGCTGAACAGGTTGGCGATGAGGCAGCCAACGCCCAGGCCCCAGGCCGTCTCCGGAAACAGGAACGGCAGCAGGCACAGTGCCTCGGAAAAGCGCACCTGAATGGGTCCGTAGGTGATGCCGAACACCGCCCCCAGCAGGGACAGCACGGCGTAGGCGGCCGCCACCATGGCGGCCAGGGTCAGCTTCTGCGTGTTTTTGTTTTTCATGTGGTACCTCCCATGTTTTGTTTAGAGAACGGCCCCGCCGGGCCGAACGAACGCCTTGCGGCGCTTGGACAGGTCGGGTCCCTGTCGCCGGAAAGTATACCACAGGACACGCCAAAAGAAAAGAGAAAAATCCCCGCGCCAGGCGGGGATTTTTCCGGATGTCGGATTTTACGCGGCAGGGACCACAACCCGCAGCGCGCCCACGGACAGGCCCTTGGCATCGGTGAGGGTGATGTTGGCGTCGCCCCGGTCATAACACTGGGCCAGCACCAGAAGGCTGCCCTGGGGCAGCTGAGCCGCCGTGCCGTCGGGGTGCAGGCAGGGCACGGACTCTGCCGCCACGGCGGCCTCATACTCGGCGGCGTGATACGTCAGCTCATAGTACAGGGGCTGGCCGGTGAGCTGACCGGCCCACAAGTCCGCCTGGTCCATGGCCTGCATAGTCTCCGCCCACTGCTGCACCGACAGCATAGCCGCCACGGTGTCGGAATCCATGGGCAGGGGCCGGTGCTGGTCCTGGGCAGAAACGGTGAAGCTGCTGCCGCTGCGCTGGACGGATACATGTACATCGGCCCAGCTGTTCAGAGAATACGTCTCCTCCTGGAGGGACCAGACCGTCATCTCCAGGGAGGTCAGGCTGCCGGTCTCGGAGTACCGGGCCCGCAGGGTCCGCAGGGCAATGCGGTTATCGATAGCCCCCACGGCAGCGTAGATCCGGTCCAGCAGCGCGTCATAGTCCGTGGGCCGGTGCTCCCGGGGAATGGTCATCCGGCTGCTGGACGACAGGTCCAGAGCCACCCGGTAGCATTTCTCCGTGTCGGTGGTCAGGGGGCAGTACACGGCCTCCTGGTCGATCCAGCCGATGGACAGGCCGGACAGCCCCGGCTCCGTGATGGTCTGGCGCTGGGTGGGGTCCTTCAGGTCCACGGCCACCATGCTGCCGCCCCGGACAAAATACAGCTTCCCGGACACGATGGTCAGGGGCTGGGGATAGCTGCCCATCTCGGCAATCAGCTCCTGGGTGCCGTCGTCGTGGCGATAGCTGACAGAATACGTGGTGCCGTCGTCGGACAGGAAAAAGTTATCCACACTCCACTGTTCCTTTTTCCCGCAGCCGGACAGAAGGGACAGCAGCATCAGGGCCAGCAGCCCCGCAGTCAGTCGTTTCATATCAATCTACCTTTCCCCGGGCGCGGAGAACGTCGTCTGCCGTAATGACAGTCAGATCCTCCCGGGTAACGTTTTCCATGGCGGCCAGGCGGTTGTTCTGGGCCACCAGAATGTGTTCAAACAGGTTGCGGACGCCCCGGGCATTGCCGAAGCTGTCGTCCGCCGACTCCTCGGCGATATAGTCCCGGACCAGGGGGCGGGCGTCCTCGGTCAGCCGGTAGCACCCCTTTTTGCACTGCATGTCGAAGATCTGCACCATTTCGTCGGCAGTATAATCCTCAAACAGCAGAAATCGGTTGAACCGGGACTCCAGGCCCGGGTTGGAATGGATGAACTTGTCCATCAGGTCCGTATACCCCGCCACGATCACCACCAGGTCGTCCCGGTGGTCCTCCATGGCCTTGAGGACGGTGTCGATGGCCTCCTGTCCGAAGTCGTTTTCGGACTTGCCGTTGAGGGCATAGGCCTCGTCGATAAAGAGCACGCCACCCATAGCCTTTTCAATGACCTTCTGGGTTTTCAGCGCCGTCTGGCCCACATAGCCCGCCACCAGGCCGCTGCGGTCCACCTCCACCAGCTGGCCCCGGGACAGAATATCCAGGCTCCGATAGATGCGGGCCATCATCCGGGCCATCATGGTCTTGCCGGTGCCGGGATTGCCGGTGAACACCAGGTGCAGGGACATGTCCGTGGTGGGCAGGCCGTGCTGCCGCCGCAGCTGGTATACGGAGGCCATGTTGATCAGGTTATGGACCTCCTCCTTGACGGTTTGCAGACCGATGTAGCTGTCCAGCTCCGCCAGCAGGTCCTTCATGTCCTCCTTGGGCAGCGGCTCCGGGGCCTCCGTCTGCTGCTCCGGGCCGCCGGACTTCTTGTCCGGGGCCTTTTCCGGCGTCTTATCCGGGGCCTTTTCCGGCGTTTTGTCCGCCGGGGACAGGGGCGTGCCCCAGAAATCCGCATTCATGCTGCGCAGGTTCCGCTCCGTCATGGAGCGGATCACGTCCAGCTGCTGGAGGATGATCTCGTCTTTTTTATCCATTATCCGCGCTCCTTCCGTGGGATAGCTTTACATGGCTCATGGCCCGCAGCAGCAGGGCCGACACGAAGCCCGTCAGGGCTCCGGTAAACAGGGACACCGCCAAAAGAAACGGCAGGTAACCCAGGACGGCAGTGTTCCCCAGGGTGATCAGGGCCGCGGCCATCTGACCGATGTTGTGGGCTGCCGCGCCGCCGATGGACACGCCGTATACCGACAGTCCCCGCAGCCGGGTCAGGGCCATCATTACCAGCATAGCCAGCACGCCGCCCAGCAGGGAAAACAGCAGGGCCGAGGCGTTGCCGGCAAAGAGACTGCCCAGCAGGCACCGGGCCACCAGAATGCACAGGGCCGGAGCGGCCCCCAGCTGATACAGGGCAAACACCGTGACGATATTGGCAAGGCCCAGCTTCACCCCCGGCAGGGGAATGAACAGCGTCACGGGAAACAGGTTTTCCAGGGTGCTCAGGCCCAGAGCCAGGGCCGTCAGCATCGCGCACATGGCCACCTGGCGGGTAGATATCTTCATGCCGCCCCTCCTATCCCAGCACCGCGTCGGGGCCGCCTCCACCACCGCCGGTAAGCTGCACCACCACCTGCTCCGGCAGGCAGACAATGCTCTGCCCCGCCCGGGTGATGGTGCCGGTGTGGACGCAGTCCTGGCCCGGGCAGTCGCTCTCCGCCACCCGGACGCCGTCTCTGTCCAGGAGGATGGTCAGGTGATAGTCCCCCTCCACGGTGACGGTCATCTCCTCTGTAAGGCGGTCCAGCTCCACGGTCTGTACCACCTGCCCCCGGTGGACAATGGCGGCAGTCAGCGGACCGGACCGGGCCAGGCCGCCGTAATACCACGCCGCCGTGAAAATGGCCAGGGCCGCCACAATGGCCGCCGCCAGTCCGTCCCACCAGGTGGGCCGGAGCTCAGGGCTCGATGGACGCATACGCATAGCCGCTGCCCTCGGTTTCCGTCAGTTTATCCGCCAGGCCGGGGGTATACAGCACCTGCCCGTCCTTGGTGATGAGCACCATATCAAAGCCGCCGTTCTGCCGCCAGAAATCCTGGGCGGCCTCCCGGCCCATCACATACAGAGCCGTGGAATAGGCGTCGGCCATGGTGCCGTTATCCGCCACAATGGTGACGGACAGCAGGTCCCCCTGCACCGGCCAGCCGGTCTTGGGGTCCAGAATATGCTGATACACCGTTCCGTCCGGGCCGGTGAAATACCGCTGATAGCCGCCGGAGGTGACGGCGAAGGCGTCGGTCAGGGAGAGCATAGCGGCATAGCCGTCCTGCTCCGGGTGCTGCACCGCCACACTCCAGGCAGCGCCCCCGGGCTTTGTCCCCCGGGCGTACACGTTGCCCCCCAGGCTCACCAGGGCGCTGTCTACCCCGTATCGGGTGAAAATATCCGCCAGCCGGTCAGAAGCGTAGCCCTTGGCGATGCCGCCCAGGTCCATGGCGCAGCCCGGATCCAGGGTGATATGGGTGCCGTCCGCCGTCACATGATCCACCCCCACCAGGGGAAGCAGGGCGTCGATCTGCTCCTGCCGGGGCACCTGGGGGCTGTCGGTGGTGATGCCCCACAGGGTCACCAGTGGGGCCACGGTGGGGTCAAAGGCCCCGCCGGTGGTCCGGCTCAGGGCCACAGCATCGGCAATCAGATCCGCCGTCTCCCGGGACACATCGGCTCTGCCCTGCCGGTTCAGGGTATAAATTTCGCTGCCCTCCCGGGTCCGGGACAGGGACGCATCCAGACGGTTCAGCTCCTGGCCGCAGGCGGCCAGCGCCTCCGATGCCCCGTCGCCGTAGGCTGCCAGGCTCATATAGGTATCCATGGCGAACAGACTCAGCTGCTCCGGCTCCGGCTGCGCGCCGCACCCGGTCAGGCACAGCAGCAGTCCGGCCATTATCCCGCAGAACAGACGCTTCATAGCTCCCGTCTCCCTTCCAGGGCACGCATCAGCGTGGCGTCGTCGGCAAATTCCAGGTGCCCGCCTACGGGGATGCCGTAAGCCAGGCGGGTGACCTTCACGCCGAAGGGCTTTAAGAGCCTTGCCAGGTACATGGCCGTGGTTTCCCCCTCGGTGTCGGGATTGGTAGCCATAATGACCTCATGAATGCCTCCCTTGGCCACCCGGTCCACCAGGGACTTGATCTGCAGATCATCGGGGCCCACATGGTTCATGGGCGACAGCACCCCGTGGAGCACGTGATAGCGGCCATTATACTCCCGGCTGCGCTCGATGGCCACCACATCCCGGGGATCCGCCACCACGCAGATGGTGGTGTCGTCCCGCTTGGGAGAGGCGCAGATGGGGCACAGGCCCCCGCTGGTCAGATTCTGGCATACGGGACACAGGGTCACGCTGCGCTTGGCCTCCAGAATGGCGTCGGCAAAGGCCTGGGCCTTGTCCTGGGGCAGGTTCAACACATGAAACGCCAGCCGCTGGGCAGATTTGGAGCCGATGCCCGGCAGCCGGGCAAACTGCTCCACCAGGTTTTCAAGGGGTGCGGGGAAAAATTCCATAGTCCATCGTTTCCTTTACGCAAAAATCAGCCCCGGAGCTCCCGGATGCGGGCGGGGATGTCCGCCGCCTTGTATACGGCGGACCCGGCCACCAGCACGTTGGCGCCGCTGGCGATGCAGACCTTGCAGGTATTGGGGTCCACGCCGCCGTCTACCTCCAGCTCGCAGCCGGGGTTCATGGCGTCGATATACTCCCGGATCTGCCGGACCTTGGGCATCATATCGGCCATGAATTTCTGGCCGCCGAAGCCGGGCTCCACGGTCATCACCAGGATCATTTCCACCCGGTCGATAAACGGCAGCACCGCACTGGCGGGGGTCTTGGGCTTCACCACCACGCCGGCCTTCTTCCCCTTGACATGAATCTTATCAACGGCGGCCAGGATGTTCTCCTGGCTATCGGCCTCCACATGGCAGGTAACGATGTCCGCTCCGGCGTCGCAGAACTGGTCCACATACCGCACGGGCCGATCGATCATCAGGTGCACGTCCAGAGGCAGCTTTGTCACGGGACGGATGCACTTGACTACCGGAATGCCAATGGAGATATTGGGCACGAACACGCCGTCCATCACGTCCACATGGACGTAGTCGGCGTCGGCAATGCGGTGAATGTCCCTCTCCAGATTCGCAAAATCGGCGGAGAGGATGGACGGAGAAATTTTAATCATGGAGATGACCTCTTTTCTCTAAATTTCCGGCAGATGGGCCGGAGATGTGGGACATGCTTCGTGGCAGACGGCGGCGGGAACGCATAGGATAGCGCAAGCGGCGTGAGCGTCCCCATCGATACGCCCCGCAGCGTCCGCCCTCGGGTCTGACGCCGCCGCTTTTCAGATAGGAGGCCGGCGGCAGCGCCGGCCTCCATTAGGGCGCAAAACAACTGCAATTTCGATGACTGTTTTCAGCCATAGTGTAGCAGACATGGGCGGCAAAAGCAACGCCGGGAGGAAAATTTATGCCCCCGCTCCTTTTATTGACCAACGATGGTGCCTATGCTATAATCACCCTGTATGAAGGAAAGGAGGTGGCTTATGCCCGCTATTTCTGTGATCGTACCGGTCTATCAGGCGGAAGCGCTGCTGCCCCAGTGTGTAGAGAGCGTTTTGGCCCAGACCTTTTCCGATTGGGAGCTGCTGCTGATCGACGATGGCAGCCGGGACGGTTCTCCGACCCTGTGCGACGGCTACGCCGCAAGAGACCCCCGCATTCGCGTGTTCCACAAGCCCAACGGCGGCGTGTCCACCGCCCGAAATCTGGGGCTGGAGCAGGCCACGGGACCGTATATCGCTTTTTTGGACGCCGATGACACCTTTGAGCCGGCGGCGTTGGAGACCTTGTGGTATCTGCGGGAAAAGGCCGGGGCAGACAGCGCCGGCTGTGCCCACTACAACGTGACGCCTGACGGGAAACAGCGGACAGAGCTGTTGCTGCCGGCAGGAATCTATGAAGAGACCGGCATCCGGGAAAAGATCCTCTGGCCTTTGGCGGGGGACCGGCTTCAACCGCCGGTGTTCAACGGCTTCATCTGGCGTTTCCTCTTTGACGCCGCCATCCTCCGGGACAACGCCATTACCTTTGAGGGGGCCTATCTGGAGGATGAGCTGTTCCTGATGGAATATTTCGCCAATGTGCACCGTCTCGCGGTGACGGACAAGCCCCTGTACCACTATCTGGAAAACCCCGCCTCCGCCACCCACCGCTATATGCGGGACTATCCGGCGGTATTCGCCCGGTTTTTGGAGCGAAAGGCGGAGATCGTGGAGAAATACGGCCTTGACGCCGCCCGGCCTCAGTGGCGGGCCAACACAGTGTGGGCAGGGCTGCTGATCGCCGTGGGCAACGAGTATGTGAAGAGCAATCCGAAGCCCGTCCGGGAAAAGCGGAAGGCCGTGGAAGCCCTCTGCGCCCAGCCAGAGTTTGCGAAAGCCATCCGGGAACTGCGCCCCAAGGGCTTGGGCCGCAATAAGCAGATCGTGGCGGCTGTCTCTTATACACATCTGACGCTGCC
>ENA-OYXY01001062-OYXY01001062.1-human-gut-metagenome-genome-assembly--contig:-NODE-1062-length-11566-cov-4.330293_pt1 | contig 11566 bp, 12 predicted proteins | sample MGYA00244058_ERZ653438 | MGnify/ENA primary metagenome ERZ653438 (study PRJEB26926, sample SAMN06165026) | human gut metagenome | biome: ENVO:00009003; feature: ENVO:2100002; material: ENVO:00002003... | reverse complement strand
GTCATCGACCTGTTCTATTCCCTGCGCACGCCTTATCGCAAGAAGGCATCGTTCATTGTGAACGACGCCACCGTGAAGAACCTGCGCAAGCTGAAGAACGGTCAGGGCGAATATCTGTGGCAGGCCAGCCTGACCGCCGGTACGCCCGACACGCTGCTGGGTCGTCCCGTGTACACCTCCGGCTTCATGCCCACCATCGCGGCAGGCGCGAAGACCATCGTATTCGGCGACTTCAGCTATTACTGGATCGCAGATCGCGAGGGTCGCTCCTTCAAGCGTCTGAACGAGTTGTACGCCGCCACAGGTCAGGTCGGTTTCCTCGCTTCCGAGCGCGTGGACGGCAAGCTGATTCTGCCTGAAGCTGTGAAGGTTCTCGTTCAAAAGGCTTCCTGATGAGGTGACGCGATATGAACTGTAACACTCGGAATTTCCACGCTCATGGCGGCAGCGAATGGGTCATCGGTGGAAAGTTGACTTTCCTCGAAAGCGCCGAAGTCGAAGGACTGTCTCGTCTGGTATCCGAAGCGCTGACGCCTGCCGAAAATGTACCTGCCAGTGAGACTGCCACGGTCGCTTCGCTCAAGGAAACCGTCAACGCACTGCTCACCGCGCTGAAGGCAGCGGGCTTCATGAAAGCTGATCCGGAGCCTGCTGCTGACATTGACGACAACAGCGGCGGTGGTTCGCAGTGATCCTGACCATTGACGAGGTGAAAGCACATCTGCGCATCGAGGACGATGAGGAGGACGAATATATCCTCTCGCTCATCCTGCAGGCGCAGGCCACGGCGGAAAACTACTGCCGCGTGAAGTTTGATGAAGCTGCGGAAGAACCCGTTCGTCTGGCCGTGCTGCTCATGGTGTCGTACCTGTATGAGGATCGGGATACGCCCGACCGCACGATCTACGGCACCATGCGCATTGCCTTCGAGAACCTGCTCTACCCATACCGCGATCCCGACAAGATGTTTTGAACCAATTCGAATTCTTTGTTCAACAGGAGGTGATGCCCCTTGCGCGGCTATAAATCGTTTGACGGCACTCCGCACCCCGGCGATCTTCGGCATCGTGTGAAGATCGGCTATACAAAGAATGTCATCAACTCAAACGGCTATCCTGAGCCGACCGATGTGGTGGTATGCAGCGTCTGGGCGTCGGCCATCGACGCAGGCAACCAGCACTATCGAAGCGCTGACGTGATGAACACCGAGCAGGTGATCAACTTCACCATCCGCTATCGCTCCGACGTCAAGCCCGGCATGTGGGTGCTGTTTCAAGATGAAAAATGGAACATTTCCACCCTGGGCGAGTATTCCTTCCGCAAGAAATATCTCGGTCTCAAGGCCAGCATCGCAAAGGGAGTGGGCGGATGAAGCAGGTACAGGATGCCCTTCAGACTATCGGAATTCCGGTATTCGCGGGCGTATGGCGGGCAACCTCTGCGCAGCAGAACCCGCCTGCGCAGTACTGCGTTTATTCCACCACGACCACAGAAGCCGCGCATGAGGATGATTGCCCATCGCTGTTTCGCACATACGTCTATCTGAATCTCTGGTCGGATGTTGACCCGACCGAGATGCGGGTACGAATCCGAAACGCCATGTACGCCGCCGGGTTTGGCATGGTGGAGGAATCCGACAAGGGCTATAACCAGCCCGCCTATGACACGGCCACACAGTCCTATACCATTCAATGGACATGGTGCCTGCCGGAGGTGATTTCTCATGTCCCTTGATACGCAGGGTTTTGCAGATCTGGCCGGTCAGATCGAGAAAATGGCCAATCGACTGAACACAAGCGAGGAAGGCGCTCCCACTGCGAAGCGCATCCTGCAGGCGGCTGCCGAACCCATTCATCAGCAGATGAAGGCCAACGCCAGCTCCGATCCCCAAATCATCACGGGCACTTTGCACGACGCCATCAACATCGGCAAGGTAAAGCGGCGTAAAAACGGCGGGCAGCACATCACTATCGGCGTACACCGAAAGGATTGGAGCAATCCCGAATATATCCCGGCCTATGTCGAATACGGGCACGGCGGTCCCGGTCCCGCGCCCGCGCATCCCTATATCCGTCCGGCATATGATACCCGGCAGGATGAAGCCTACGGAATCATCCGGGACGGATTACTCAACGAACTTATGAAATAGGAGGTAGACCCTGATGCCTGATACCACTCCCACTGCTTCCCCGACCGTATCCTCAACCATCGGCCTGAAAAATGTGGTCATCGCGCCGCTGACGACCGATACCGAATCCGCGCACACCTACGGCGCACTGCAGCTGCTGGCAGGCGCGATTGAAGCGACGGTTACCCCGAACAACACCGATCCGGATGTGCAGTACGCGGACGATAATGAGTTTGATGTGCTGTACCCCGATCCGGAGCTGGCCTTCAAGCTGAAGCTGGCAGATATTCCGCTGACCATTCAGGAAATGATCTTCGGCAATCGGATTGACGACAAGGGTGTGCTCATTCGCACCGCACAGGACAAGCCGCCTTACTTCGCCTGTGGCTTCATGTCCGAAAAGTCGAATCACAGGTATCGCTATGTGTGGCTGTACAAGTGCCGCGCCAAGCCCGTCACGGAAACCTACTCCACCAAGGAAGGCGACAAGGTCACCCGCCAGACCGGCGAGGTGGAATTCACTGCCATCAAGCGCACCCATGACGGGCACTATCAGGCGGTCGCGGATGAGGGCGAAAATTCCTTCGATGCAACGGCAGCGGCATCTTTCCTGACCTCTGTGTACGAGCCTGCGATCACAAAATGATCCAAGTATTCATCCTGCGGCGCTCGTGGAGCAATCCACGAGCGCTGCGCTTTTTTGGAGGTGACCCATGGCGCTTGAAGCGGTAAAACGAAACGGGCACAATCTTGATCTTGGCTGTTTTGAAACAACCGGTGAATACAAAATCCCACTACTATACCCCGAACATCTGGAGGAGTGCGTTGACTGGGTTCGCTTTAATCACGCCCTGCAGCAGCAGTCCCGGCGCAACCTTGGCGTGCATTTCTTCATTGACGATTACCTGTTCCAGCGCGTATGGAATGACCCGACCCGATATGCAATTTTCCTGCGCGGCTTCAAGGCGGTCTTAACGCCAGACTTTTCCATGTTCACGGACTATCCCAAGGCGGTAAATGTCTATAACCACTGGCGCAAGCACCTGCTGGGAGCCTATTGGCAGCGCTTCGGCTGCAAGGTTATTCCCAGCATCGGCTGGATTGACCGGGACAGCTATTCGTGGTGCTTTTCCGGAGAGCCGGAAGGCAGCACGGTGGCCGTCTCCTCTGTGGGCGTGATGAAAAACCGGGATGCACGAAAGCTGTTTGTAGACGGTTACCGGGAGATGATGACCCGGTTACAGCCGGACAAGATCATTTTCTTCGGCGACATCCCGGATGAATGTGCCGGAAACATCGAGCATCACGCGCCCTTCCACGAGGTCTTCACGAAAGAGCTTGCTTTTTCCTTCGGAAAGAGGTAATGTCGTGTGGGCAGCAGAGGTGGACGGTCGCACGCCGGTGGCGACGGAACGCAGGACAACTCGGGCACTCCGCTTTCGCTGGCAAACCATGCGCAATATGAACAGCAGTGGATACAAAACAACTTCGGCAACCTGACAGCTGCCCAGCAGCGCTATATCTCCGAGCAGCTTGGGCGGTTGTTCGCCGCGCACGACTTTGGCATGGATATCCGCAGCGAATATCTGGAAAATGTTATTGCCGAGGGCTTCAAAAACCAATTCGAGACGCACACATCCGAGGGCGCGTTGGACTTTCAGTCGCGCAGACATGCCACCGAGCAGCTTTTCGGTTCGGACGTGCGGCATATGCGTCCTGCCGACTTTGAACGATACGGTTATCTCGTTTCCCGCGACGTCTCTGCGTATAACGCCTCCGGCTATGGCGATACGACGGTGCGCTTCAAGCGCGACAGGGTCATCAACCGGCTGACCTATACGACCGATGACAGCCTGTATCCCGCTTCCATTGAGGAAGCCATCGCCGGACGGGTCAGCACAAACTCCATCGCCGGAATATGGATGGACGGTATGTCGGCCAGCGAGCTGGTCAGGCGCGTACAAAGCAGCGAGGGCAATGTTGGAGATGTGCGTGAATGGCTACGCGGTGTGACGCACGGTTCCTATCTGGAACTGCAATATCACGGTGCCCTGACCATTGACGATGTGGAAAGCATCAATTTCAAACGCGACGCGCCGTCACAGGAGCTTCTGCGCAAGCTCCGTGCCAAAGGCGTGAAGGTATACTATCACGGAAATCCCTATTAAGGAGGGCGGCTTGATGAACATAAAACGCGCCGTATCCGGCATCAACGGATGGAACACCATATTTGAACTGGAGAACGGCTTATTTGCCATGAGCAATGTAAGTGCTGAAGAGCCTGTGCAGTTTTCCATGAACCTGACCACCTTCCTGCGGCACGGCTATTTTAAGAACGCAGCACAGATGGACAGCGAAACCATTGCGCAAGCACGCGCTACGCTGGAATACTATCTGTCGAATGCACGCTTGCTGGACAACTGCATGCTTCTTGGCGACCGCAAGGCCATCCGGAAGCTGCTCGGATTTTGTGAGGAGGAATTTACATGATTACCTGTACCCTTGGTGCGCAGAAATATACGGTTGACTTTATCAGCGGCAGAGCCCTTCGTGAGATGGAGCCTGCCGCTAAAATGTATTCAAGGATCGTCACGATTTCCAACGCCGCCGTAAAAGGCGAGCCTATCCCGGAGGGCGAACAGGTGGAGATCGCAGAAGCCATGGATACCATGATCCGGTGGTTCTGTATTCTCTTCGGAAACCAGTTCACGCCGGATGATGTGCTGGACGGGTATCCCGTGGACAGGCTCATGCACGATATTGCGCTGGCACTTATGGCCGTACAGACGCAAACTACGGAGATCCTTTCCGAGTTCCCTACGAAGGCAGCGGAAATTCGGGAGATGAAGGAAATTCCTCTGGACAACCCGTCGTAACGCTGCCGGATTTCATTTATTCCACCTATAATTCGCTGCTGGAAGGCGGCTGGCGTATGACCGAGATAGATCAGACCGATCTGCTCGGCTTTTTGCGCATTCGAGCGTGGAATGCAAGACAGGAGCAGGATGAAAAAAAACCACGACCCCGCCCTATTGACGAGGTGTGGCCAAACGTTGCTCCTTAATCAATTTTCGAGAAACAGCGCCCGCAGGCTGTCCTGCCGCTGATGCAGGATTCTGACGACGATCACCTGCTCGTTGCCCTCCAGATAGAAAATGCAGTAATTCTCGCACACCAGATACCTGTATTCCGTATGAACAGAAATCAACGCATCCAGCGGACGACCGCGTCCGGAAAACTTTTCGAGGGACTGTACGCCCTTTTTGAGACAGGTGATGATGCGCTTGGCAGCGCTCGGATTGCACAGTTCATCCCTAATATAGTCGCGGATGGATATCAAGTCGCGCTGTGCTTCTTTGGAAAGTGTTACACGCGCCATACTCAATCCTCCAGCCCTGCAAACGCCTCGTCAATGGATAAAACGCCTTCGGTGCGGATGGATTCAACGCCTTTAGAGAGCTCTGCAAGCAGCTTCACGGTTGCCAGCAGCTTTTCATGCTCCGCAAGGCTCTGTACCACATATTTGCCGCGCCCGTTCTTAGTGAGATAGACGGTCGAACCGTTATCGCAATGGCTGAGAACCTCGGTATAGTTCTTCAGATCGGAAATGGGGACGATGTTTGTCATGCTATCAGCTCCCTTCGTCTTTATTATACCCGAATTTACCGTCAAATTCAACCCTTAATTACAGGGCGGTTTTCGCATGCGCGAAAGGAAGTGAGTTCTCATGGCTGAATCCCTCCGCGACCTCGTCGTGTCGCTGTCCCTGAATACCGAAAACTTCACCCGCAACATCAAGTCGGTCAATAAGCAGATCCAAGAAGCGGAGTCTTACTTCAAGCTGGCTGCCGCCGGTGTGGAGGACTTCGAAAACACTACAGAAGGGCTGACGGCAAAGCTGTCCACGTTGGAGCGAAGGCTTCAGCTGCAAAAGGATGTGGTGACGCAGTACGAACGCGCGCTGGAGCAGGCCACCTCCAAGCTGACCGAGTGCTATAATCGCCAGACCGATTATGCCCAGCGTCTGGATGACGCCCGTCAGCGGCAGGCCGCACTGGGTGAAGCCGTCAATCAGGCGACCGCTCTGTATGAGCAATACAAAAATGAACTGGGCGAAAGCGACTCCGCGACCCTTATGGCGAAAGCCAACATGGAAGCCGCGCAGGAGGAATACCGTGCGGCTTCCGAAGAGGTCAACACCCTCGCTGGGCAGCAGGATGCGCTTCGCCGGGCGACACAGAACGCAGCGGACGCTGTATCCACCCAGCAGACGCAGCTGAATCGCGCTCAGGCCGCTGTGCGGGAAACGGAAACCACCATTCGCGGCTGTAACGACGCCCTGCGGCTCTCTCAGACCAACTGGCAGGCAGCCGGAGAAAGAATGCGTGCTGCCGATACGGCGGTTGCTTCGTTGGGCAAGCAGATGCAGCTGGCACAGAGCCGTTTCCGTTTAGCGTCGGCGGGCATCAAGGATGCGGAGACCAACGCAGGTGCACTTTCTGCCAAGCTGGTCATGCTTCGGGAAAAGCTGGAGCTGCAGAATCAGACGATCACCCAGTACGAAGCCAGGCTTGCTGCCGCAAAGGAGCAGCTGCAGGCGGCACAGCAGGCCAACGACCCCTATAAAATCCGGGAAGCAACCGACGCGGTGACGGACGCCGAGACCGCACTCAACAACGCCCGGGCCGCGCTTCGGGAAACGGAGGCGGCGATCCGTGAAACCAACGGTCAGCTGCGCACCGCCGAATCCCTCTGGACGGCTGCCGGGAAATCCCTTACCAGCTTCTCAAAAAGCTGTGATTCCATATCCAAGACCACAGGCGCTATTGGGCGAGTGCTTTCCACCTATGTGACTGCGCCCGTGACGGCGCTGGGCACAGCGGCGATGAAGTCCAGCATCGAGTTTGAATCCGCCTTTACAGGCGTCCGCAAAACGGTGGATGCTTCCGAAGAAGAATTTGCCCGGCTGGAATCGTCCGTCAAGCAGATGTCCACGGAGATTGCCGCCAGCACAACCGATATTTCGGAGGTCATGGAGGTTGCCGGTCAGCTGGGCATAAAAACAGACGCGCTGGAAGACTTCACCCGCGTCATGATCGACCTTGGCAACAGCACGGATATCATCGCGCAGGACGCGGGTTCCACGCTGGCCAAGTTTGCCAACATCATGGGCATGGATCAGTCGCTGTTTGAGAACCTCGGCTCCACGCTGGTCGATCTGGGCAACAACTACGCCACGACTGAATCGGCGATTATGGAAATGTCCCTGCGTCTGGCCGGTGCCGGAAAGCAGGTGGGGCTATCCGAAGCACAGATTCTGGGTTTTGCAACAGCGCTGTCCTCCGTTGGCATCGAAGCACAGATGGGCGGCTCTTCGCTGTCCAAGGCGCTGATTAAAATGGAGGTTGCCGCCGCGACCGGCGGTCAGGCGCTCACCGACTTCTCCCAGGTGTGCGGCCTGACGGAGGAGCAGTTCCGGCAGATGTGGGCAAACGACCCCGCTGCCGTATTCCAAAAGTTCATCGAGGGACTTGCTCAGATGGATGACGAGGGCATTTCCGCGATTGCTGTTTTGGAAGGAATCGGCATCTCCGAAATTCGTCTGCGCGATACCATGCTCCGAGCCGTCAATGCAACGGAGCTTTTCTCCAGCACGCAAGCAACCGCGAATAAGGCGTGGCAGGAAAACACGGCGCTGGCGACCGAAGCCGGAAAGCGCTATGCCACCACGGAAAGTAAGCTGACGAACCTGAAAAACAAGGCCGTGCTCTTTGTCCAGCAGGTCGGCGATGACCTGAATCCCCTGCTCCGCAGCCTGATTGACGGTGCGGACGAGCTGATTGAAAAGTTCATGGCGATGGATGAAGCACAGCGGATGCAGATTATTCAGACGGCGGCTTTTGCTGCCGCCATCGGTCCGGCCTTTCTCGCTGTCTCCAAGCTGACCAAGGGGCTGTCCACGATAACCGGCGGCTTTGGCAAGTTTGCCACGGCAGTCGGGAAAGCGGGCGGCGGCTTCGGCGGTTTCATGAGCGTGCTAGCAAAATCACCCGCCGTGTGGTTCGCCGTCGCTGCTGCCGTGATTGCGGGAACGGTCGCCCTTGTCGACTATGTGTCCGGCGCAAAGAAAGCCCGCGAAGCGCTGGATGGCATGAAAAAAACCGCCGAGGAATGGAAGAAAACGGCAGCGGATACCTTCTATGACCAGAGCAATGCCGGGCTGTCCTTCTTCGGCATGAGCACGGATGACTTCAAGACCGAGGGCGACAAGGTCGCCATGAGCGGACGGGAATGGCTTGCCGGGCTGATTGAGGTGTGGACGGACGGCAAAAAGGAAACCAATGCCATCGTAAACGACTGGACGGAATCCTTCAAGGCCGGAAGCGATACCATCCGCACGAGCCTGACGGAGCTCAAGGCCAGCGCCGACGAAAACGGCTATACCGGCTTGTCCGGGCAAATGCAGGCCGATCTCGATGAGCTGGACGGCATGGACAAGGAAATCGCACGGCTGCTGAAAAAGCGCCAGTCAAAGCTGTTCACGGACGATGATAAAATCCGCCTGCAGGAGTTTATTGATGCCCGCGAAGCCATCCAGATAAAATACAATCTCGTTCCGGATACGGGTAATACCGAGGGCTTTGAAACCATTCGCAGGAAGCTCGATGCGGAGGTTGCCCGTGCGCAGGCTCGCGGGCAGGACGATGCCGACGTCACGGTTTATGAAAATGCCGTTGTGGCAGCGGCGCAGGGGCTGGCGGCCATCAATAGCGAGATCGACGCCAACTACGACAAGGAATATGCCCTCATTCAGCTGATTTCCGATAGCTCTGAACGGGAAACGGCGCTGTCGAACCTGAACCAGCGCTACAACGCTGAGCGCAGACAGGCGGCGCTGGAATACGCGGCTCTGCTGGCGGACATTGCGCTGCCTGTGTTCAAACAGGAGAATATCCAGCAAGCGGCCACAGATATCGACCTGCTGACGCAGAAGCTGCGCGAATACAGCGCGGCAGGCGAATCGGACAAGCCGCAGATACTGGAAGAACTGAATCAGCTGACCACCGGAATGGATGAAGGCAGTCTTGTAGAATACATAGGTCTCTTGACGCAAATCCAGAGCCTTCTGGACAGCGGCCTAACCGAAGATGAAGTGCAGGCGATGTTTCCGGAGATCGACTTCTCCACGGCACTCGACCAGATTGCCGCCATTCAGTCCTTCCTGAAAGGCCGCGAAACCCTGCTGCCGGGGCTTGCTTCCATATTTGGTGAAGCGTTGCCGGATGAAATGATCACCCTGACCACCGATCTGGATATGACTGGGGCGCAGGCGCGATGGGACGAGTTCGCCGCCAATCCCGGCGCGATCACAACCGACGCCATTATCGCCAGCTATGCTGATGCAGAAAATGCCGTCAAGCCTGAAATCGTCGTCGATGCGTTCATTTCCGGCTATACCGAGATCCCGGAGGGAGCCGACAAAAGCCAGCTGACCCCAGAAGGCTTGATTGCCTATGTGGAGAAATACGTTGAAGTCACAACCGGCGCGGATGTGTCCGGCCTGACGCCTGAGATTGCAGCGGCCTTTGTCGCGGGGTATCAGGAGCTGGCGACGGGTGCGGATGTTTCGCAGCTTACCCCAAGCGAGATTATTGCGTATGTAATCTCCTATGCCGAAAAGGAGGGCGTGGACGTTTCGGGCTTGAAGCCTGAAGCCGTCACGGCCTTCGTGTTGGCCTATGAAGAGGTTACGGGTGGCGCACTGACCACGGCGCTGATGCCGACGGACATTGCCGCCATCGTCACCCAGTACCTTGTCAGCAGCAATGTGGACATGAGTAAGATCACCGATGCGCAGGTGGAAGCCGTGGTCAGCGCCTATGCCGAGGCCACCAACTGTGACAAGAGCGCCCTCAAGGCCGAGGTTCAGGCACAGATCACTGCATATGTGGAAGCGGAAAACGTCCAAAAGCCGAGCTTTATCAGGACGCAGGTCAGCATTACCGGCTATGACCTGACGGCCTATCAGCAATTTGTGGCGCGGAATCCGGTCACCGTAAACGGCATTGTCCGTCTGGGCGAGGTGTTCACCGATCCCGTCGAAGCACTGAATGCGGAAAACGTGACCTTCTGGCAGGATGGCGTAGAAATCCCCGCCACCATGGTGCCTACCGAAATGCTGACCCTGGATAAGGTGGCCGTTCTGGACGAGGACGGCACCATGCACATTCTGCTCACAACAGAGCTTACGGGCGACAAGGAGGTCATCGAGAACCTGCGTACCGATGTTGCGGAGGTGGACAGTCTTGGGGTAACCGAACTGGGCAAGGCTGCCGGGCTGCTGCCCGTCACCATCATGGGGCGCGTGCAGGCTGCGGTAGACCGCCTGAAGTCTTACGAAAAAACCAAGGATTACAACTGGATCGAAAAATTCTGGGCAACCCTCTGCGGCGAGTCCACCAACAAGGACGTATTGAACCAATCCATGCTGCTGGACTTCGACCCAGGCACGCTGGCGTCCCTTACCGCCTATGTGTCAGAGGTTATCACTGCCATTGAAAACGGCGATGCCATTGCGCAGGAGGATTATGACAATCTGCTTGAGATCGTCGAATTCCTGAACGCGCTGGAATTGGCTGGCGTCGGCGAGAACGTGACTGCCGGGATTGGCGAAGCCATGACAGCAGCGGGATGGGAAACCGATGCGGAGAGCGTAGCGTCCAATCTGGAAAATGCACTGGAATCTGCGCTGGTCATTCAATCGCCCTCCCAGCGGATGCACCCTGTGGGCGAGAATGTCGCCGCCGGTATCGGCGAAGGCGCTGCAGGCTTTGATTTTTCCACAGATGCTGCAGCAATTGCCGGAGCGATTGAAAGTGCGATTACCGCTGCCATCACGGTGAATCCCCTGAGCGCCGCAGGCACAGCCGCCATGATCGGTCTGGCATCCGGCATGACGGCGTATGGCTGGTCTGGCACAATGGGAACTGTCGTCTTCGGCATCCGAAGCGCTGCCAATACGGCTATTTCCACGTCCGCCCTCCGCTCCGTCGGCGTAAACGCCATAAATAGTCTGGCCGCAGGCATTCGTGCCGGTCAGTCGAGCGTGGTATCCGCGATGCGCTCTGCCGCACAGTCGGCGGTAGCCGCAGCGAAGAACACGCTCAAGATCAAGTCGCCCTCACGTGTATTCCGCGACGAGATCGGTGCAATGACCATGAGGGGCTTCGGGCAGGGCGTGCTCGCCGAAAGCAAGGCGCAGGCGCGGATCATCCGCAATGCGGCTCGCTATCTGACCGATGAAGCCCGGGAAGGTGCGATCATTGGCGGCAGTACGACCAATAACCGCACATACGACCAGAGCAGCACCATCACCCTGACGGGCAATACCTTCTCCATTCGCGACGAGCAGGACATCTACGCGCTGGCGACGGAAAT
>ENA-OYXY01001059-OYXY01001059.1-human-gut-metagenome-genome-assembly--contig:-NODE-1059-length-11572-cov-5.018581_pt1 | contig 11572 bp, 9 predicted proteins | sample MGYA00244058_ERZ653438 | MGnify/ENA primary metagenome ERZ653438 (study PRJEB26926, sample SAMN06165026) | human gut metagenome | biome: ENVO:00009003; feature: ENVO:2100002; material: ENVO:00002003... | reverse complement strand
GATCTAGTACGGTCTCGTGGGCTCGGAGATGTGTATAAGAGACAGGTATATGACCAATGTACTTGCTCCAAGAAGTGAATCAGTTAAGAGTGCACAGGGATATAGCGACAGTAATAAGAATAATATAGCATTTATATTCAGAATACCTGTATATGAGAATATGCCTGAAAATGTATGTGAAATTCCGACAGGAGATGGCAGCCCTAATAACAGATTATCTGACTTATATGTTGAAGGCTATTCATTAACACCAACATTCAGTCTGTATACAACAGAGTATAGTCTTATTGTTGATTATGATACATCATCTGTATATGTTGGGGGTTCAACACTCGATTCTTCAGCAGATGTAAGCGGACTGGGATATCATGATCTTTCAGTTGGAAGTAATGATATTACGATTACCGTAACAGCAGCTAATGGCGATGATCAGGACTATACTATAACTGTTGTAAGGCAGGATAAAGAACCGGATCCAACACCGGAACCAGATCCAGAACCAACACCAGATCCAGAACCAGATGTTGCTTATCCGGGATTTTCAACAACATTATCTGTTGATGAAGATGAAAAATACATAAGTGGTTTAACTGTATCAGGTTATGCCCAAGATGTACTTGAGAAGATTGATAATTATAATGGTGCTTATTCCAAGATACTTAATAAGAATGGCAATGAGAAAGATGGATTAGTTGGTACTGGAGATATCCTTATAACATATAACTCTTCTGGCGAAGAGGTCAGCAGATATGAGATTGTTATATATGGGGATGTCAATGGCGACGGAGAGATTGATTTGTTTGATTTTGCACAGATAAAGAGATCTATATTAGGTATAGCAGACCCGTCAGGAGTATATTGGAAGGCGGCCGACTGTAACAGAGACGGAGAACTTGATTTGTTTGATTTTGCAAAGGTTAAGAGATATATTCTTGGAATAGGAAGCATTAATCAATAATTATTGTTTGAAAGGATGACTATGAATAAGATAAAAAAATTACTTGCTTTTATAGGTGTACTGGCTATGTGCATTGCATTGATTCCTGTGTATTATGCTAAGGCTGACGAGCAGGCTTCTATATCTATAAGTTCAGCAAGCGGAACGGTTGGAAGTACGATAACGGTAACGGTTACTATATCTGCATCTGATGTTATTGATGCAGCCTCTGTTCCAGTGTCATATGATAATTCAATTATAAAACCTGTAGGTGCAGGTAATAGTGGTGTTGTATCATTTGCACTTCTTGATGCATCAGCATATGGCTCAAATGAATCTATATCTATGCAGTTTGAAGTTATTGCAGCAGGAACAACGACGCTTAGTGTTGCAGGTGATGCAAAGATATCTGTTAATGGTGAACGTGCAACAGTCAGCAGTTCCTCATCAGGAAAGGTCACAGCAAAAGCTCCAGCCAGCTATTCATCAGACAACACTTTAAAGTCCCTGCAGATAAGTCCTGGAACGCTTTCACCAGCATTTTCACCAGACAGGACAACATACAATGCAACTGTTGATGCTGATGTTACAGAGCTAGTTGTAAGTGCTGCCGCTAATGACAGTGCTGCCAAGATAAGCATAAGCGGAAGAAGAATGGACCCGGGAAGTAATACAACAACAATTACTGTTACTGCAGAAGATGGTTCAGTTAAGAAATATATATATACAACAAGACTTGAGGATGGTCAGGAAGCAACAACAGAGGCTGAGTCAAAGACAGAAGCTGTTACAGAAGATGCATCACAGACGGTTAATAATGATGGAACTGTGACGATAGATGGCAGGAAGTATTCTGTTGTAAAGGATTATTCAGGAATCACAATTCCAGATGGATATCAGGAGATTGACTACGATTATAATGGTCAGAAGATAAATGCGGTTAAAGGCATAAAGACAGGTATTATCCTTATGTATCTTGAAAGTGAAGATGGAAAAGGCGGGTTCTACATCTATGATGAGACTGCGAAAACATTTTCACCATACAATACTGTTGCAGAACCAGAGATAACATATGTTGTTCTGCCTATAACGAACTCGTTAGATAAGCCGGCAGGTTATGCACTTACAAGGTTTACCATGAATGGTAAAGAAGTGCAGGTACTTATGGACGCTGACAGACAGTACTGCCTGTTCTATGGAGTAAGTTCTCTTGGAGAGAAGGGATGGTTCAGATACAGGGTAAGTGATGGCTCGATTCAGGCGTATTCTGTTGTGAAATCTGACACTGCTAATGCTGATGTTAAGGCTGATAATGGAAAAACATCAGGAAACAGCAGATTCTGGCTGATGATAGTATTAATACTTGGACTGATAATAGCGGTATTTATAGTGATTACTATTGTTCTTTGCTCTAAGCTTGCGAAAGTGAAGAAGGTGTTTAACATGGCGTCAAAGGATGGTGTTGACCTTGATGAATACACTGAAAAAGTAATTGAAGGGTACGAATCAGACGAAGATGACAGCTACGCGGAACTTGATACATCAACTGACACAGTCTCTTATGGAGATGATAAGTCAGGTAAGAATGATGTAGAAGAGTTGAAGCTCTTTGATGTTGATGATGATAAGTAAATAATTAAAAAGCCTTAGTGAAAATGTGATGCTCAGATTACATTTTCCTAAGGCTTTTTCTCATTCTTCCGGAAGCTTCCAGTTTTCTGCCTGACTATAATAGTCGGCTGACATTTCGTTATATTGGGCAGCCTGATATGGGTCATCTGTTGCTGCAGCAAGTTCCTCATAACATTTGCCGAGTAAAGACAATGGCTTGTTTCCGCTGCTTGCCGCATCAAGTATGCTTTCTGTTTCAAATGCAGCATTATACAGCCACAACACAGCTTCTTCATAGTCTGTCTGGTTCATATAAAATGTACCAAGAATCAGACACATTTCAGCAGGAGGATTGTCTGCAACTGCTTTTAAAGTAGTCTTAAAGAATGAGTCAGTGTCACCGTCTGCCATATATATCCTGGCAAGAATACAGTTGATTTCTTTCATTAAATCATTGCTCCTGCCTTCTTTGGAAAGAACATTTTCAAATATATCCCTGAAAGCAATAAAGTCGGAATCTTCACCAGATATAAGAAGCTCTTTACACAGCATGGTGACAACATAATCTTCAATGTGGATACCTTTTTCAAATGCTTTGAAATATGTTGAAAAGTCTCTTTTGCTATGGTCGCCCGCCTGCATGTGAAGAATTTCAATGTCACTGTCATATACGATTGGCGTGAGCCGTACTGTTTCATGTATTGGTGAAATCCATGTGAATGGACGGAGTCTTTTGAAAAGCTTTGGACGGAGTTCCTTGTGAGCATTGTATACAGAATTGAATTCTGATGCATTGACATAATACATCTGTACAATGTCTATCTCTGGAAGAAGTATATGCTTTAATTCCCTGAGTGCATAGTTATTAGCGTCGTCAAGCACCTCGTCTGCGTCAGCACTGAATATGTAGTCACATCCGGCTTTGGAAAATGCAAAATTTCTTGCGGCTGAAAAATCATTTATCCATTCAAAATCATATATTTTATCGGTGTAGTGAGCGGCAATTTCTTTAGTATTGTCAGTTGAGCCTGTGTCTACAATAATCAATTCATCATAAGTTCCTGCGTATGAATCAAGACACCTTGCAAGAATGTCCTGCTCATTTTTTACAATCATGCACATGCTTATAGATATCATGTTTTTCTCCTGTTCTTAATTGGATTTATATAGGTTATATCGGTAAATGCCTTGATTTTTTTAGGTATTCGTAAGATACTTGTTATCAATGATAACATATATCTGATATGAGGTACACAATGTCAAAAAAGAAATCTGCAGCAGAACCAGTTGAATATATAGACAGTCAGGCTTTTGACGCGGCGAAAGAGAAGATAATCGGCAAGAGCCATAATGACAAGGGGATAGGTACTTTGTCGGAAAAGACGCTGCATGCAGTATTAAAAATGTATTATGAACCCGATGAGGATAATCATGAGGTTGCAATAGATGGTTATTTTGCAGATATATATAACGAGCATGGGATAATTGAGATTCAGACGAGGCAGCTTAACAAGTTAAGGGATAAGCTGTCAGTATTCCTGAATGAATATCAGGTGAGGGTTGTATATCCAATGCCATATGAGAAGTATTTAAGCTGGATTGAGCCGGAAACAGGGGACATTACTTCTAGAAGAAAGTCTCCGAAGCGATGTTCTGTGTATGATGCGATGTTTGAACTGTATAAGATTAAAGCATTTTTAAAGAATCAGAATCTTAAGGTTACATTGCTGCTGATTGATATGGAAGAATATAAGCTTCTTAATGGCTGGAGTTACGATAAGAAGCGCGGAAGTGTGCGTTATGACCGCATTCCTGTTGGAATAAGAAAGATAGTTGAACTGGACTGTCCACAGGATTATATGCAGTTTGTACCAGAGGGACTTGAGAAGAACTTTACTTCAGCGGATTTTGCAAATGCAGCGCATATTGACAGGCAGACAGCTGCCAGTGTACTTGCAATACTTAATTACATGGAACAGGTTAAAAGAGTCGGAAAGACAGGCAATGCCTATATATACGATATTGAAGAACATTATTGAATGGAGATAGTATGTACTCTGTAAATGGAAACTGCTTTCGAATATCTGTAAGAAATCTTGTGGAATTCATGTGTGCAGAAGGTGATATTGACAACAGGAATACAGGCAGCAATGATGTGAAAATCATGCAGGAGGGGGCAAGGATTCACAGGAAAATCCAGCACAGCATGGGAACTATGTATCATGCAGAAGTGCCTTTAAAGATTGAGATACCGCTTGTATCTGACTTAGGGATTGAGTATGTATTACAGGTTGAAGGCAGGGCTGACGGTATTATTGCAGATATTAATTATGACGAGGATGGCGATAAAGAGCCGGAGAACGATGCAATAATTGATGAGATAAAGACTATGCAGACAGATGTTTCTCTGCTGAAAGAACCGGTCTATGTGCATAAAGCCCAGGCACTGGTATATGGTTATATATATGCAAGCCAGAAGAAGCTGTCAAAGATTGGAATCCAGATGACTTACGTTACTCCTGAGCCTGAGACAATCAACAAGTTTCTGGAAGAATATACATTTGAAAGAATTGAAGAGTGGTTTAATAAGCTGATTACAGGCTTTAAGAGATGGACCGATTATACATTTGATGAGAGGCATAAAAGGACGGAATCAATCAGAGAACTTAAGTTTCCCTATGAATACAGGGAGGGGCAGAAGAATCTGTGCGTGAGTGTATACAGGGCTATTGAAGATAATACCAATCTATATATTCAGGCACCTACAGGTGTCGGAAAGACGTTGTCTACTGTGTTCCCGGCTGTGCAGGCGTTAGGACAGCAGATGTCAGACAAGATATTTTACCTGACGTCAAAGACAATAACGAGAACTGTTGCGGAGGATACTTATGCTATATTAAGAGATAACGGGCTTCATATGAGAACTGTTACTCTTACAGCGAAGGACAAAATATGTCCACTTGATGAGCGAAACTGCAACCCCGTGGCATGTCCTTATGCCAAGGGGCATTTCGACAGGATTAATGATGCTGTGTACGACATAATAACGAGCCAGATGGTTATCGGAAGAGATAATGTCATGGAATATGCCAACAGACATAATGTCTGCCCGTTTGAGATGTCGCTTGATGTTTCATACTGGTGTGATGGAATTATATGTGATTATAATTATGTATTTGACCCGGATGCGTCGCTTAAGAGGTATTTTGGCAATGGTGCGAAGGGTGATTATGTGTTTCTTGTGGATGAAGCACATAACCTTGTGGACAGAGCAAGAGAAATGTACAGTGCAGTGTTGAAAAAAGAAGATTTTCTTGCAGCTAAGAAGCTTGTCAAGGAGATGGACAAACGGCTTGCAGGCGCACTTGACAGATGTAACAAGCAGTTGCTCGAATATAAAAGACAGTGCGATACATTCATGGTTGTGAGTGGTCTTGGAACATTTCCAGCCAGCCTTGAGCGTGTAATGGGACTTATGCAGAAGTTTATGGAAAGGCATAAGGGTGAGCCTGTGACTAACGAGCTGCTCGAATTTTTCTTTGCAGTGAGACATTTTCTTAATATGTATGACTGTGCTGATGAAAAATATGTCTATTATAATGAGCATGATAATGATGGAAACTTTCTTGTACATCTGTACTGTGTTGACCCATCTGGCAACATAAGTGAGAGACTTTCACAGGGCAGAAGCACGGTATTCTTCTCAGCAACGCTGCTTCCGGTCAATTATTTTAAGGAAATGCTTTCAGGTGATGTATCAGAAAGAGCGGTGTATGCACACTCTTCTTTTGAACCTGATAATAAGAGAATTGTCGTGGCTACTGATGTGACAAGCCGTTATACAAGAAGAAACGCAAGGGAATATGCCAAGGTACATGATTATATTATGCATATGATTTCTGGCAGAAGCGGCAGATATATGGTGTTCTTTCCGTCATATTCTTACATGGAGAGTGTTCTTGAGTGCTTCAGGTGGGAAAATGGTGTTAATGTGACCGAATGTGGTGGAGAAGATACATTTTTACCAGAAAACTGTGTAAATGTGCTTGTGCAGGGAAGGTTTATGAAGGAGGCTGACAAGGAGAGTTTCTTATCAGCATTTTACGAGGAACTTCCAGAAGGGGCTTCGCTTGCAGGCTTCTGTGTGCTTGGAGGAATATTTTCCGAAGGAATTGACTTAAAGGATGAGAGCCTTATTGGAGCTGTCATTGTTGGAACGGGAATTCCGATGGTGTGCAGAGAGCGCAACATTTTAAGGGATTATTTTGATGAGTTTGGCAAAAATGGATATTCTTATGCTTATGTTATTCCGGGAATGAATAAGGTGCTTCAGGCAGCAGGAAGGGTTATAAGGACGGATACGGATAAGGGCGTTATTGCACTTCTGGATGACAGATTCATGACTGGTGAATATGAGCGTATGTATCCAAGAGAGTGGAACAGGATATTTCCAGTCAGTCTGGGTAATGCTTATAAATGTATTAAGGATTTCTGGACGGAACAGGATATATAGGGCATTGATAAAAAATGTACAATGTTAGAACTTGTAGTCGGACTGTATGTGTGATAGAATTTAGACAGATATTATTAAGGTCCGGATATATGATGATTTGTTTTGATTATGGGAGATGGGCTTATGCAGAACGTGGAAGAGATTAATAAGAATATAGAAAACAAAACTGTAGACAAGCAGGTCTGGCAGTCTCTGGGATTTGATGAATTACAGACTATTGAGATTATCAGAGGAATTGAGAATGGCGTTGATGTGAGTGTGTATTGCAAAGAGGAATTTAACGCTGCCCAGATGAAAGCATTAAGACTTGGTCTGGAAGAAAAACTTGATGTAAGCAGATTTGCAGATGCACAGTATGATTATATGCAGATGGAAGAACTGAAGCAGGCTGTGCGTAGCGGAATGAATATGGATGATATATGTAATCCTAAGTTCAGTCATTCTGTTATGAGAGAGATAAGGCTTGCATCAGAGCTTAATTATGATCTGACCAGGTATGCAAAGCTTGGTTATTCAGGAGAGGTATTAAGACAGATAAGACTTGCAAAAAAAGAAGAGATTGACCTTACATTTTTTGTTGAGGATAATTATGATGAATATCAGCTCAATGAGATAAGGCTGGGAATACACAGTTGTGTCGATATAACTAAGTATCTGCTTCATGAATACAATGGGAAACAGATGGAACAGATCAGACTTGGACTTGAGGAAGGGATTGATGTTACTCCATATAACATGGTTGGATTTTCATCAGGACAGATGAAGCAGATAAGACTTGGACTTGAAGAAGGAATAGATGTTTCTGAATATGCAGATCCGTTTATTGATGCGGTAAGCATGAAAGAGGCAAGACACAGAATTTCTGATAAATGGAATGACGAGAAGCCTGCACTTAATGAATTGCAGTCACAGGAAATTCTTATGGGACTTACAAGCGGTGTAGATGTTTCTTTATATGCTGATCCAAGATATACATTTAAAGAGATGGAGAAGATAAGACTTGCACTTGAGAGGGGAAGTAATCTGGATGGGCTGCTTAAGTATGGATGTTAAGATGCAGCTATTACAGTACAGTGTTTTTATAATGAATGGATAAGACCTTCGGAAAGGGGGAACAGCATGAGCAATACAGAAATAGTTAATGAAACAGCTGATATAGATGATATCGAGTTACATGAGGTTTATGTATATATTGCAGATGATAATATGAGCGCATCAGTCAGGCTTGGCAAATGTGATGAAGGATATACATATGATGAAGTCATGAATAAGCTATCGCTTAATGGAATTAAGACGGGAATAGATGAAGAAAAAATTCGATGGATGATTTCACAAAAAATATATGACCAGCCGGTTGAAGTTGCTTTTGGTAAACCGGTAGAGGCAGGAAAAGATGGATATTATGAGTTTTTCTTTGATACAGATGCAATTAATAATAACAGACCTACAGTAAGAGAAGATGGTTCTATTGATTACTTTAACCAGAAGAGATTTGAAAAGGTTAATGAGGGTGATCTGCTGGCAAGATATCATGAGCCGACTAAAGGGGAGTTTGGCTTTGATGTATGTGGAAAGCTGCTTGTTCCTAAGCAGGGTAAACCAAAGCCAAGACTGCATGGTAAGGGCTTTAAGACATCTGATGATGGTAAAGAAACTTATGCTGCAATATCTGGAAAGATTGAATACTGTAACTATGATTTAAGTGTTGTTAATGTATATGAGGTTAATGGTAATCTAGATATGAGCATGGGGAATATTGACTTTAACGGGGATGTTAATATTACAGGCAGTGTGAGAAGTGGTGTAACAGTTCATGCCATGGGAAGTATATATGTTGGAGGCTTCGTTGAGGGAGCAACACTTATTGCTGGGAAAGATATTGTATTAAAGGATGGTGTTAATACTAAGAATTCAGGAAAAATCGAGGCAGGGGGAAATATATCAGGCAGATTTTTTGAGAATACAGAGGTTATTGCCAAAGGAGACTTACAGTGTAATTATATTCTTAACTGCAGGGTGCTTACATATGGCAGGATATTTGTTGAGGGACCCATAGGTTCTATTATAGGTGGTGATGTAACTGGTGTTATGGGAATCAGTACTACATCATGTGGACATGAAAGCAATGTAAAGACTTTGTTGAGGGTTGGTTCGACCAAAGAAATCAGAAAAGAATATGCAGAACTTATTATGGAACTTAAGGAAGTAGACGGACAGATTGAAACTTTTGAAATGGCTAATAAGAAGTTTGAGATGATTAAACAGAACATGCCTGAAAAGTATGATAGTAAAATGGCATTGAGAGTTACCCAGTCAAAGATTGTAAAGATGGCTCAGAAAGCCAAGCTTGAAGAAAAGAGCAAGGCATTATACAATCTTATAAGAGATTCAGATAGAGCAGTTGTTAAAGTAAAGAATCATATATATCCGGGAAGCAGGGTATATATGGATGATAAGACTTACATGCCAAGTTCTGTATTTTCACATATTATTGTTAAGAAGACGCCAAGCACGATTATTCTTAGTGATTATGATGAATAAGTATATTACAGGGAGAGTATTATGATAGAAGAAGTTGTTTCGGTGGAATTGCCGGTGCATGAAAGGCTGGTAGTAAGAAAGAACAGACTTACGAATGAAGGAAACGGCATTGATATGCCAAGGATTTCTATAGTTACAGGCACTCATGGGGATGAACTTGACGGACAGTATATCTGCTATGAGGTTATCAGAAGAATTGAAAGAGAGAAGAATAAGCTTAAAGGAATTGTAGATATTTATCCAGATATTAATCCTCTTGGACTTGATACAGGTTCAAGAGGAATTCCTATGTTTGACCTTGATATGAACAGGGTTTTCCCTGGTGATAATAATGGAGCGATGGCTGAATATGTGGCAGCAGGTATTATTGAAGATATTATTGGAAGCGATCTGTGTATTGATATCCATTCAAGCAATATATTTGTAAATGAGATGCCACAGGTAAGAATTAATGATGATACGCAGGAAAAGCTTCTTCCTTATGCGAAGATGATGAATGCACAATTTGTGTGGATATATTCGTCTATTACTGTGCTTGATGCAACTCTTGCCTATAGTCTTAATCATCTTGGTGTGCCTACTCTTGTTACGGAGATGGGTGTTGGAAACAGAATTACGCCAAAGTATTGCAGGGATATTGTTGATGGTATATTTAACCTTATGTCTCATATGGGGATATGGAATGATGAGCCGAAAGAAGTGAATGAACCTATTATCTCTACAGAGGGTGAGGTTACATTTCTTACTGCTAAGGAAAGCGGAATATTCGTATCAGCAGTTGATTCTATGGGAAGGATTGGAATTGGAACGCATATAGGAGATATTATCGAACCTATTGAGGGAAGAATAATCCAGAGAATTGAATCGCCTACAGATGGAATTATATTTACATTAAGAGAGAATCCGGTAGTACATAAGGGGGCTCTTATAGCAAGAGTTTATGGTGGCAGATAATGAAGAAAGAGATTATTTATTCGTTAAAGGGTATATATAGAGAAGATTATCAGATAGAAGGCTACAGATTCGGCGTTGGTGAGAAGTCGGCATGTATTGTTGGTGCATTAAGAGGTAATGAGATACAGCAGCTGTATATATGTTCGCAGCTTGTTAAGGCACTTAAAGAGCTTGAGGCTCATGGTTCAATATCGCACAATCATGAGATTCTTGTTATACCATCTGTTAACAGATTTTCCATGAATGTTGGAAAGAGATTCTGGCCTACAGATAATTCTGATATTAACAGAGCTTTTCCTGGGGATGTTAATGGAGATACAACCAAGCAGATAGCAGGAACACTTTTTGACAGAATTAAGGGTTACAGTTATGGTATACATTTTGCGAGCTTTTATATGCCGGGTGATTTTATTCCTCATGTAAAGATGATGGATACAGGATTTCAGAGTGCAAGTCTTGCCAATCTGTTCGGACTTCAGTACGTTGTTATTAGAAAGCCGAAGCCAATGGATACAGTGACACTTAATTATAACTGGCAGATGAATGGTACTAATGCGTTTTCAATATATACTAACAGCACAGATATGATTGATGAGAAGTCTGCAAGACAGGCTGTGTCATCTGTTCTCAGGTTTTTAACCAGAATGGGTATTCTTAAGTACAACAATCACAGTGGATATATTGCAAGTGTTATCAACGAATTTGACCTTATGGCAGTAAAGACTTATGATGCAGGATTTTACAAGAGACTTAAAGAGCCGGGTGATCCTGTATATCATGGTGAGCTTATAGCACAGATTCTTGACCCATGTGAGGGTACTGTTAAGAGTGAGATAATATCACAGACAGACGGTATTGTTTTCTTCGCACATACAGGTCCTACCGTAATGGGTAATCAGGTTGTTTACAAGATAATAAGAAGAATGCATGAATAGTTGTTTGAAAATATGTTTTATTGTGATACAATGGCTGTCTCTTATACACATCTCCGAGCCCACGAGACCGTACTAGATCTC